>Ga0181411_1000040_pt1 | contig 35530 bp, 27 predicted proteins | sample 34SPOviralmetaG_FD_130114 | JGI IMG/M metagenome (GOLD analysis project Ga0181411, IMG submission 130114) | Marine viral communities from the oligotrophic San Pedro Time Series (SPOT) site, San Pedro Channel, CA, USA - 34 SPOT_SRF_2012-07-09 | ecosystem: Environmental > Aquatic > Marine > Strait...
ACAAATGGTTTTCGGAAGTACACAAAAATTAAAGTTTGGTAACTTAAACTTCAATGAAACATTTAGCAGTGAAACACAAAAACCACAAAGAGATTGTTTAAAAGTATTGAGTATGAATAAGACTACTGATACAAATGCAACACCACTAGGCAAAGATTACAAGTTCAATGTATTTGGATACTTCACATACCAAGATGGTTATACAGATCCACACAATGTTAGAGTAACAGTTGCTGATCCAGAAAACAGCGACTACCCAACTGATCCAGAAAGTTTTAACAAGGTGCTTGCTGGACAAACAATTAAGTTGGGTACAAAAACAGTTGACGGATTCGATTACACAGTATATGATTCAAACGGTACAACTACTGTAAATGGTAAAGCAAATTTACACATGCAATATGATAGAATCAGTGACATAAACAACCTAATAGATCCAGCAGTAACAAATATTGTAGACACTTATGTATTGCTTAACAGCTACGACAGTGACTTTAGAACTTGGGCAAACTATGATGGAAGAAGTGAAACAAAACCTACTCCGCCAACTATTAGTGAACTTACAAATCTGTTTACTAGTTTAGAAACTAAAAAAGCAATTAGTGATCAGGTAATTTACAGACCTGTAAAATATAAAATACTATTTGGCGATTTAGCTAGTAGTGAACTACAGGCTAGATTCAATGTAACTAAAACTTCAAATAGTACACTCAGTGATACAGAAATAAAGCAAAAAGTAATTGCACTTATTACTGATTATTTTAATATAAACAATTGGGACTTTGGTGAGGACTTTTATTTTACAGAAATGGCGGCTTACATACACAATAACCTAGTAGGTGAAATAAGTCAAATAACAATTCAACCAGTTGGCAGTGAAACTGCGGTAAGAGACTTGTTTGAAATAACAAGCTTCGGTGACGAGCTGTTTCTACCAGTAGTTAAATCTAATAACATAGTTGTTGCAAACAGCGTAACAGGCAACAGTACAACCATTGCAGAAAGTGCAAGTGTTAGTGTAACAGGCGGTGGAAGTAGTTCTGGTAGTTCGGGGAGCAGTTACTAATGAGCGAACGCAAATCAAATCCTAGTGTAGCACCACTAATTACAACTCCTGGTGCAAGTAAAAAATTTACTGGTACAAGAGATATTACTGGTTTACTACCTAACGTATTTCAAACAGAAGTTAATAAACAATTCTTAGATTCTACATTAGAACAGTTGCTTTCCTCAGGAAGTCTACAACCTATTAAAAATTATGTAGGTCAAAAGTTTCTTAAAGATACAGTAAACACAAACTATATCGCAGACAATAGAGTAGATGACAATTATCAGTTTGTTCCTGCATTGGTTAACAAAGATGAAGCAAACAATAATGCAGTCACACAGGTATTGCCATACAATGATTTTATCAATACACTAAAGTATAACGAAGTTGATGTAAACAATCACAATAAATTATTGGACGAAAAAGGCTATACACTTGACTTACCAATTAACTATGACATGTTTATTAACTACCATAGATACTATTGGGTATTAGATGTTCTTCCTGCTAGTAAACTACAATGTACAAGTTCATTTGATATTGATACTATTATTGGCGAAACTACATATACAACTCCAGTACAGAAAAATACTAGAGCATTGACATTTGAGAATGGTATGCGTGTTAAATTTGATCCACATACTATTGATAGATTTACACAGAGTAGTGCAGTTAATACAACTTTTACAGCTACAGTAGCAAATGCTGAAACATTAAAAGTTTATAAAAATAATGTATTACAAACATTCATAACACATTACACATACGACAGCGTATCTGGTGTAGTTACCTTTGTTACTGCTCCAGCAGTCAATGAAGAAGTAGAAATACATACATTTTATTCTAAGAGTACAAGTGGTAATTATGCAGTAGGTGACACTTACATTGTTGATGGTGTAGGTGAACCCGGCGGAATAAAACTTACAAAGCAATTCACAAGTGGTCAAATAGAAGGCAGTTACGGTGATAGAACTTGGATAAATCATACAGTTTATAGTAGTCAAGAGCCTAGCGAATTTGACAGCGACAGGTTTGCTTTTGATAAAAGACCATTTGATTTACAAGAATATAAAATGACTACAAGAGATTACGTAGTTGAGCAAAGATACTCAGAAGATCAAAGTGCATGGGCAAGAAGTAATCTTTGGGTGCATGAACAAACTATTGCCAACAGTTTGATATACGACGGCTATGCAAACGTACAAGATAATGTTTATGCAATAGACAAATACAGAGCAGTTAGACCAATTATTGAATACAAAGCCAGTATAGAAAAATATAACTTTGGTAAAAAACATATTGCAAATGTAACTTTTTTGATTGAAGATAATACAATCGACCCTACTACAGCAATTGTAGGTCAAACAGCATATGATTGGAACATAAGTGGTATTAGTACTGCATGGACTCAAGGAGTCGGAGGTTCAGCAGTAGGTGATCAATACTATGTTGACCTAGGAACTTCTCCTAATACAAAGCGTACTTATTGGCAGTGTATTAAAAATCATCCTACTGCAAGAAATCCTATTCATGGCGAGAATCATGAATATTGGAAACAAATAACGCCACAAGAACTTGAGAATGGTGATACTATTTTATTTTTGAGAAATACTAATGCAAACTACAATGAAAGAATATTCAGAGTTGGTGGTGTAGGTAGTTCTATTACACTAACAGAAATTTATGGTGCTAGCAGTACAGCAATTAGTACTAACGATAAAGTTGTTATTATAAATGGATTCAATACTACAAAATTCGACGATGGTGAAGAAGCAAAACCATTTGGCGGCAGTGAATGGTATTATAATGGCACTACTTGGGTTTATGGACAACAAAAAACACACAGAAGTGCAGGTATGCTTGTAGAGCTTTATGATTTAGATGGTGTGTTACTTAGTAATACAACAAAATATCCTGAGAATAATTTTACTGGTGCATGTATATTTGACTATGTACACAATGATTCTAACCCAATGGACGAAGCATTAGGTTTCAGTCCCAGCTATGCTGATTATGGAAATAGTCCAGGTCTAAATTTTAGCATGCCATTTTTAAGCACTAGACTTACATATACAAGAGTTAGTAGTGATGGATTACGCAGTCTCAATCAAGAGATACAAGGGGCATACTACTATAAAGATTTGTCTGGAGTTGCATACAATGGCTGGAGTATACTAAGAAATGGACAGCCTGTCAAGAGAACAATTAGTAAAACAGTTACAACTGAAAACAGTACTCAATCAATGATTTTTAATTTAGGTTATACAGATTTTGCAACAGACAGACATATCACAATGTTCAAGCGTAACACATATATAGATGTTAAAACGCAAAAAGATACAAGTCTAACAAACAATATTAACGATGTCAATGGTAGACTTCCTGAATTGTTTTTTGCAACAAACACAACCTACAATATAACAACACAGTTCAATCAAGCAGACGTTGAATTTGTAAATATGGACGGTACTGCAATTGGTAGTGGATTGACACGTACAGCAGGAAGTGGAAATAACTTTACAATAGTAGTTGCTTCTCCAACTGTAAATGCAATCAAGTATAGACTATCTGCACTTCCTAATAGTTTTGGTGTAATTTATTTTAATACTATTGCAAATGATACTAATATTAAAGTATATAAAAATAGAGAAGAAACAGATAATTATACACTGAGCAATAATATATTGACAATAAATGGCGGACTAGCAGTAGATGATATTTACGAAGTAGAGTATCATACACACAACGCTTATAGTGATTCAGCTGAAGGATTTCAACAAGCTAGCGACACACACTTGTTTAATCCACAAAACAATAGTTTTACAAATATTACATTTGGTGATTTGATAGAACATATGCGTCAACAAATGACTGGCATTCCTGGGTTTAATGGTAGTTTCTTTGGAATCAACAATTATAGAAGTATTCCGCATGTACATGAATTTGGTGGAACAATTAGACAACAGCCATACAGTACTGAATTACTAAACCAATTACTTATGGATACAGATACAAACTTGTATGCCAGTATCAAACATGCAAGCAGTCACTATAGTATGTTCTTAAAGAAGTTTGCTACAAAAGCAATACAAATACACAAATCATTGGATATCACAAAAAGCACATATCAAATGGTTGACAAGATTTTACAAGAAATGAATCTTGGCAAAAACAAAGACATGCAATTTGCACAAAGTGACATGGCAATGTACAGAGATTTTGAAAGCAAAGACTATAGTTTTCAAACAACAATGACAAAAGTTTTTGATTTGCCACAAAGTGTTAACACCTATGACGATACAGAAAATCATGTGCAGGTTTGGGTGCAAGATGATGACGGCGCTGGTAACTTACGTTGGAGATCATTGGTAAAAGATATAGATTATACACTAGCAAGTAATAAAGTAACTATCACAGGTTTAGTAACATACCCTTCTAGTGGAGTAGCTAAAACACATATTAGGTGGTATAAGAGAGATAGTGTTAGCTTTGTTCCAAACAGTGCAGTAAAGCTAGGACTAATACGACCTTACACACCTGAATTGAGATCAGACTACAGCGTTGATAGCAACGGTACAGCTACAACTAATGTAATTGTTAGACATGACGGTAGTATACATGTTCGTAACGGAACAGAAATTTATGATAGAAGCAGAGTAGGTTATGATCCAGTTGATGCCGCTATATTTGATTTAGAGTGTAGAATATACAATAATCTAAATGCAACATTGGATAACATAGACAATATTAAAACATATATGCCTAATGCAAATAGAGCAAATAGATACACATGGACACAAATACAAAATAGTGTTGTAAGTGAATTTAACAAATGGAAAGTAGAAAAAAACTATACTGATTTACAAAGTTCAACTTATTATGATGGCAGTGACAAGTTTACTTGGAACTATAGCAGTGTAGGTCCTGGTATTGGAGGTTGGAGAGGACTATACATTTACCACTTCAATACAGATAGACCACATACTCATCCATGGGAAATGTTAGGACATAACAAAAAGCCAACATGGTGGGATACAAACTACAGTTGGACAAACGCTACAAAACGTACCGCATTGATAACAGCATTAAGATTTGGTAAAGTAAACGACCCAAGCGTTGATAACAACTTTGATATTAACTACAATTATGATAATTATGATTGGGCTAACAATACATTGGTTACTAATGCTGGTGTGCTAAACGATCCAGACACAGCTAATGTTGTTGCTACACCAAGTGCGGCAAATAGACAAAAAGATTTTGTATACGGCGACTGGGGTCCAGTAGAAGCAGAATGGAGACGTAGTCCAGAATATAAGATAGCTGAATTTTTATCTTTGGCAAAAACTAGACCATTAATTGCTGTAAACAACTATTTCAAAGTTAACGAAAGATCAACAAGAGATTTTAGTTCATCAGACAAGCCTCAGATTTACAGCACCAACAGTAACAAACTTGACAACTTTAAAAACACTGGCGTGAGTGGTGTACTACAAACTGGTAAAATTATTGAAAGTGTTATAGTTAAAGATGGCGGCACAGGTTATACCAGTGCTCCAACTATTGTAATTAATGATAACTTCGGTAGTGGTGCAATACTTACAGCATTTGTACAAGGCGGTAGTGTAGTAAGTGTTAGTGTTGCAAACGCTGGTAAAGATTACTACAATAATCCTAAGTTAACACTAAGCACAGGATCAGCAGTATTAGAAACAGTGCTTGCTGAATCTCCAAAAAGATACTTTGCTGGTTTACAAAATGCTGTAGTAGAGTATGCAAAATCATTGAGTACTAGTAGCAAAACAATTCAAACAAGAATGAAGAGTATGGATTACAATCCAATAGTTAAAGCAGGTGGATTTGTAAACAACAATCAAAAGTTTATGTTAGAAAGTAGCCAAGACAAAGGCAGAGTATTTGTGCCTGAAGAAAACTTTACAACAATTTTATTCAATAGTAAACCAACTGCTGAATATTTCATTAGTGGAATTAAGATTGATAAAGTAGAATCAGGTTATAAAATAAATGGTTATGATAACGACAAGATGTACTTTGAATACTTTGAACCAAACACAGCAAGTTCTTCTATAAAGCAAACATTTTCAGTTGATATATTCAGATACAGCGAATATAACACAACAAAATCTATACTTAATTATAACACAATTTTTACAACAATACAAGAAGTATATAGTTTTATTTTAGGCTACGGTGAATGTCTAGCACAACAAGGCTTTACACAAAACTGGAGAGGCAGTGCAACTAACTTTGTAAATTATGCTTTAGCTTCAGCAACAGATACACTTTATCTAATACCTGATAACAGTAAAATTATTGTTAGTGACGGAGCAGATGGATACTTTGATAATTTAGAGTCAAAGTATGATGGTATATTCAATATTAACAATAAACTAGGACAGCGGATACAAAGCACTGATTTAATAATTGATAGAAATTTAATGATACCCAACAGCGACACAGTGTTTAAGGTAAAACAATCAACTACACAAATATATGGACTAAGACTGTACAAGACCAGTGTTGAACATTTAATTGTATTTGACAATACAACAAATTTCGATGATACAATTTATGATGCAAGTATTGGACAAAGACACAAACGCATACAGTGGAATGGAAGTAGAACAAAAGACTGGAACGGAAAGTTTTATAGTCCTGGATTTATTATCAACAACAACAGTATCATTCCAAACTTTGATACAGTAGCTGAACAAACAGATCAATATTTGGGTAGAACTAAATCACTTACAAACAATCAAATAAGTGATGTTGCTAGATTTAATATTGGATACAATCAACCCACGTGGGCTAAAGATTTGGATCTTGATGACGATACACTTTTTGAATTTGTAAAAGGAACTTACAAGTACAAAGGTACAAAATATGCACTAGATGCATTTCTAAAAAACAAAGGGTTATTTGACGGAGATAGTGTAGGAGAACTGTATGAAGAATGGGCAGTGCGTATGGGTGATTTTGGAGACACTCGTAGCAGAGATACACTAGAGTTTGAACTTACACCAGACTTGTTAATTACAAGTCCACAGCCTGTAAGATTTTTTAACACACAAAAATATGATGTGCTAACAGACACTACAATTGATATTGACACAAAAAGTCCATTGTTAGTAACAGGTACACCAGGAGATTACTTTGATACTAGAGCAGTAAAAACATATACCGAAGCAGGCATTACACAAGAAGATGCGTTTGCAAATGACTATGTGAGTGCAGGATTACCGTTGCTAACTGAAGCAGATTTTAAAGTTTTAAACAGAGAAGGCATGTTGTCTTTTCCAGATGTAATTAATAGCGAATATGACTTTACAGGCGATTGGCAAAAACCAACTCCTTGGGAAACTAATATAAGTTACAAGTTTAACGATCAAATTATGCACAATGGTAGCACATGGGAAATGGTAGATCCAAAAGGATATTCAGGATTAACTAGTGCTAATCAACCCATTGAGGTAGTTGGTACAGTTAGTTTGCCTATAGTACCTGCAAGTGGAGGTACATTAATATTAGATGGCAACACAATTAGTCTTACTAAAAGTGCAACACAAACAACACTTAATGTTATAAACAAAATAGGCACACAAGATATTGCCACTAGCAATGTAGTTACACACGGAAGTACGCTAGTATTAGGTTCAACTAGTGCTTTGAGTAGTACAATAACTTTTGCAAACAGTGTAAACAATGTTACATACAACAATATAACCAAAGACGGAACAACAAGCAATCCTAGCTTTACAGGCAGTGCAACCAAAACATTAATCATTGATGGTAACACAATTACATTCGATGACACAGTCAGCACAACAAACAATATCACTGCACAAACAGCATTAGAAAATGCTTTTAATGCAAACGGATTTAGTAGTGTTGCTACGCTGGCTACTAATAGAATAAATGCAATTGAATCATTGAGACTGGGTTATGTAAGTGCAAATAGTGCAAGTGCATGGACAACTTTTATGACAGACTATTTCAATCCAAGTAATGCTGGTATTGACTTAACACTTTTATTGAATGCATACAACACAAATCCAGCATATAAAACACAGCTGGGTTCACTGATAACCAGCGATGTAGCATTAATAAATGCTAAAACTGGAAATAGTTATGTAGCGTCAGCAGTACTAAGTGGATCTACTGTAATACCAAGCAGTGATATTACTGCTACACAAAATGCCGTTGATAACGGTACACACATGGCGGCACTAGCAACTTGGATTAAAGCTAATCCAACAGTTGTATTTGCAACAACTACAGTTGTTACAACAATAAGTGGAACTACATTTAAAACTTACACACTAGCAGATATAGTCAACAAGATTACAGCCGCAGGAATTGCTAACATTACTGCAAGTGCAAGCAGTAATTTTTTAAGATTAGTTAAAACAACTAGTACACCTACTGTAGCGTTTAACCTTGTAATTAGTGCAGGCACCGCAAACAGTGATGTGGGCTTTAGCAGTGTTACAGAAACTATTGCGGCAACAAGCAGTGTTACAGTAACTACCCCAAATCTAACTATTGCACAAGTTGTACAACAAATTAATAATGCTGGTATATCAAATATTTCAGCAGTTATCAATAGTGCAAATACCAATTTACTGCAAATTAATTGTAATGCAAGTTCATTGTTTGTAGGCAGTGGTACTGCAAACAGTATTGTAGGGTTAACACAAGGTGTGACCCCAGCTGGTACTACTACAACAACATCAAATATTGCACCGGATATAAATGATATTATTGACTCAATTAATACAGCAACCATCAGTGGTGTAACAGCAAGTAACAGCAACAATAGATTAAAGTTAACCAGTAACAATGCAATACTTGTTATAGGCGCCGGAACTAGCAATGCTAATGTAGGTCTGTCAGCACAAACTTATACAGCGTCAATCAGCACAGTTAGTAATGTGTTCAATGCTATCGTAAGTGGCGTTGAAGTGTTTAAAGAAATGACAAATGATCCTAATGTTTTTAGTATTTGGGTTGCAGACGACAGTGAGTTTGGTAGTTATAACAAAGGTTATCAAGTTTATCAAACCATGGATTTTGGAATGTATATTAGCAATGCATGTGCCGGACCAACAAATGCTGATGACGCAGAGGTTACAGTAGCACGTTCACCAAGCACGGCTACACAAGCACACAATTTGGTCTCAGGTGACTATGTATTAATTAGAGGTAGTACAACTACACCAAGCATAGACGGAATACACAAAGTTACCACTGTAGACCTTGGTAATACAGCAAAGTTTTTCATTGATGAATATATTGAATCAGAAGGAAAACTTGGAAACATTTACCCACTACGTCCTGTTAGATTTAACAGCAAGGCTGAACTAGATACTGTATATAATTCAAAAGTAAACGGAATATACAAATATAATTTCAACGGAGTAAGACAGAATAACAGTTTGAATAAGATTAACATATTTGTAGATGATGATGGTTATGACAAGAGTGCAGTATACACTTGGGCAGGTGACTATACTGATGCAAACGGACACCACAATGGTAGCTTTACCCAAGCTCGTGTAGGACAAGCACAGACAACACCTTCGACTAATTTACAAGTAAAATTATACGATGCTAGTGCAAGAACTAGTATTGCTAATTTAGAGATATGGGATCCTGCAAAAGGTATTATATTTGGCTTTATAGACAAAGAGATTGATTATAAACTAGTAAATGATATTGGTAGCTACAACTTCAATACTCTCAACGGAGAGATGACCAACATAAATGCTTGGAAAGATGAATATGTTGGAGTGCGTTGGTGGGATTTAAGCACCGCTGTTTACCTTGATTACGAACAAAGCATTATCGAATACCAGCAAACAAACTGGGGAAGACTATTTCCAGGTGCAAGTATAGATGTATACGAATGGACAAGATCCACAGTGCTACCTGAATTTTGGGATCAAGCTGTTGAAGATGGAACAGTAATTGACGGACAAGAAGCAAGCGGAGAAGCATACTTTACAATAATTAATAATGAAAAAGTATACAATTGGACACAGCAAAATTATTATAATCCAAAAACAAGACGTGACGAAGTTGTATATTACTTCTGGGTTAAGAATAAACTTAACTATAGCGGTATTAGACAATATAATGTAAGTCAGATTTCACAGATACTTAAGAATCCAAGTGCATTTAATATTGCCTGGGCGGCACCTTCATTGTCTAATCAGCTATTGTTAAACAATATAAGCAACTTCGTAACAAAAAATACTGTAGTACAAGTAACCAAAAACTATACTAATACAAACAGTATGCCATTAAATGATTGGACACTGCTAGGCGAAGATGATCCTAATTGTTACATTCCAGAATACTTGCATATTAAAATGCGTGATAGTTTAGCTGGTTTTAATAATCATACAGTTGATGCAACTTACTCAACTTGGAATAATAGCACAAGTTACTTGGTAAATGCTGTAGTAGAACGAAACGGCAAATACTACATAAGTCGACAATCATCTAATCAAAACTATGATCCATTATTAGATTCAGCAATGACATATTGGCAACAAATTTATGATTACACATTTGATAATACCACACAAGTAGATGATATTAAAATTTGGAGAGGTCAACACCTACCAGACTATAACTTACATCCATACAATAGATACGGACATCTAGTTAGACCAAGACAAAGTTTGTTTAGAGATTTACCTGAAGCAAGACAAAATTTTGTATACACAGTAAATGACTTACTAGGCGAAGTTAATTTAATTGACGAAGTAGTAAATTGGAAAAACTGTTTCCACGCTACATTCACAAAAGGTAACGTAACATATAATATTAAAGATTATGTAACACTAGTTGACTGGTATCTAGTAGAAAAAGATGCAGACGGAAATGTAACATACGAATTTAATCCAAATACTATAGCAGATTTTACTTTTGATAGTGACACAGAACGTTTAGATTTTACAGGTAACATTCCAGATGGTAGTTATATATTAATCAAGTACAATCAAGGCAACGATGGATTAAACAGACAAAGAATGCTTTTTGTAACAGGCGGATTAGACAAACTAGTAAGTATGGAGAAAGCCACAGTTAAGCTCAGTGAAGAACTTTGGTTAGAAAGCAAGTTCGGACACGGTTTTGATGCAGGCGGATTTGGTATACTTCCATATGACAGTGGAGCAAATGATGTAATAGGCAAACTAATGGATCTATTACGCAGTGAAATTTTTGTACATAGACACAAGGTAATGTATAATAAAATGTGGTTTAAATTATTATACGGTGCAATTTTACAAAACACAACGGATGATTTTGCTTTCAAAACCAGTTATGTAAAATTAAAAGTAAAACACCCACTGCTAACAAATAAAACAACATATCAGAGATATCCAATAAGTGTTGTGGAAGATTACTTTAATAGCATCAAGCCATTCCATACAAAGCTATTAGATCTCACTGAAAGCAACACACACATAGAAGCAACTATGGCAGAAATTGACGAAGTGTCCAGACAGACTGCTATTACTATGATATACAATGACCATACTGAGTGTGCTTGGAATGGTGATGAGATACTAGAAGGTGGACTGTTTACAACTGATATGGAAACTACTGCTAGTAATATTGACCAAAGCGGGTTTACTACACTGGATTCAAGTTATGATAATATTGCAGATGGTGATATATTTGCTAATCCACGATATCAATACTGTGACGGTGAATTATACAAAACTGATTTTACAGAAAATATTGCAATTGCTGTACAAACAAATGCAAGTGGAAATAGCTTGACATCTGACAGTAGAGCATATAGAATGAGTACATACATGCCAAATAACATTCAAGTGAGTAATGTTATTGTGGATGCAAACAAAACAACTACCACAGCCGCAGTAACTGGTTTAGATACAACTATTCCCGTAGCAGATGCAACTAAACTAGATAATCCAAGTACAGTAATTGGTGTAGGCGAAATACCTGGAGTTGTTTATATAGGAAGTGAACGAATAGAATACCGTGCAGTAAGTGGAAATAACTTGCTATTTTGCACAAGAGGTACACTAGGTACTAGTGGAAAAGCACATGCTAGTGGTGCAACTGTAGTAAACAGTGGCGAAACTACACGTATTCCAATACTGGAAAAGTTCTCTGATTACGGAGATAACTTACGAACAGCATACAATGACAGTGGTACAAGTTTAAGTGCCACAGGAATCTCACCTGAACACGCATTTATTCGAAATGCAGGGCAAGGATCGATATAAATATTATAAATTGGAAAAGATAAAATGAGTTTAGAACAAATTGAAACACCACTAATAGGCATTGAAGGACACATTAAAATATGGGATCCTGAATCAGGTGAAGTTATGGTTCGTAGACGAAATGCTGTAAACTTTGAAAATATGAGTGTATCACTCGCAGGTTTACTAGCAAATGAATCAGGATCAACAAGCACTTATGAGATTAAAACAATGCGTTTTGGAAATGGTGGTACAAGCATAGACGGATTAGGTGCAGTAACTTATAAAGCAACTAATACAAACAGTGCAAGTGGAGCACTATATAATCAAACCCACAGCACAATAATAGACGAAACAATAAGTGGTAGTGCTGATAACAGTGTTGAAATGAGTCACACAAGTCCTAATACACACAGTGATGTAATTGCAACATGCACATTAGATTACGGAACGCCATCAGGACAAGACACAACAGACACAGCAACAAATATGAACGATACATATGTGTTCGATGAACTAGCACTATACACAGCTAATGACACACTACTAACACATGTCATTTTCCATCCCGTACAGAAAAGTGCGAATAGAAAAATACAAGTTGTTTATACACTAAGGATAAGAAGTTCGTTTGCGGACTTATAAAAGGAAATAGAGATGCCATATACAATAGATTATAGCACAAGTAGCAAAACAGCAATTGTAGTAAACGACGGAACAGTTGACACCACTACAAGTCTTAGTTTAATTGGAAAAAATTATACTAACTTTGGTGAACTGTTAAACGAAGATTTACTACACATGTTAGAAAATTTTGCTAATGCAAGTGCTCCAACTAATCCAACTGAAGGTCAACTTTGGTACGACACTGCGAACAGTGTTTTAAAACTTTATGACAATGGTCAATGGTACACAATGGGTGCACCAGCTGGCACAACTAGAATAGAGTATAGGAATAGACAAGATACAGCAGGTGTTTATCACAAAACAATTGAATTAATTGTTGACAACAACATTGTTTCAATCACAACAGATGATACTACAGTTTGGACACCTCATGCAACAGAATTTTTAGAAGATGGAACAACTGCCTTAACTACACAATTTGCAACTATTCAAGCAGGCATCCAAATGAATAGCACAGCAAACTACAAGTTTAGAGGTACAGCAACCAGTGCAGAATATGCTGACTTGGCAGAGCGTTATGCCGCAGACCAAGAGTATGACCCAGGTACAGTTGTTAGAATAGATAGAGGTGATGCTGAAATTACGCAAACAACTGAAGAAGCAGATATAAATGTATTTGGAATTATCAGTACTGCACCAGGATTTGAAATGAACGCAGGGGCAGGTACAGATGCTACACATCCGTTTGTAGCATTATCAGGTCGAGTACCATGTAAAGTAGTTGGAACTATACACAAAGGTGATAGACTAGTTACTAGTAGTATACCAGGCACCGCAAGAATAGCCAATCCTACAGAACTTGCCGACTATAGAAATATTATTGGTAGGGCAATGGAAACAAAAACAACTGAAGAAGTTGAGTTAATTGAAGTAGTGGTAGGAGCAAAATAAATGGCTGTTAGTGCAAACCAATTAGCTGAAGCATCTCATTACAATACTGTAGCAACAACTGTCAACAAAGTTTTTGGAGACAATTATAGTACAGCCGCTGTAACAGATGCGTCAAGAATCGACACACACAAATTTGGTTGGGGAGCAACAAATGTAGCAGATGCTTTAACAGCAGGTACAAGTATAACAGCCGTAAGATTGCAAGACTTAGTTGAAAGAGCGAATGTTAGTGTAGATCATATTAATGTTACTGACAGTAATTTAGTTTTTGTAGTACCTACAAATAGATCTAATGTAACTGCGGCTACACTTGTGAGAGCAGAAGACCTAAACGTAGTAGAAGATAAATTTACCAATACAATTATAGCGAATGACGCACACGCAACAATGGATGCGGCTAATGCTAGTGCATTAAATGCAACACCTACCAGTGGTGGCCCTTATACACGTAGTTCAACATGGAACGGACAACTAGTTGGTGAACACAAATGGACTTGGGGAAGCTACAACAAAGCAAGATACTTTTTTAATGCTGGCGGACAAGTAAGACTAGCTCTTGCAATGAGTGGTGGTAGTACAGCAGGTTATTATAACTGGAGTGATGTGATCAATGAAATGGGTGTAATGAATCTATTATGGAACAACTTTACACAAAGTAATGCAACCACATCTGGAACAAGTCAAGCAAAAGGTTTTTATAATCTAACACAGTATTATGGTGATGGCAGTGATGCTGGAGCCACAAACGAAGGCTTACTGTTTACTTCAAATGGCGTTACACTAAGCAGAACAGTTGGCGACAGTGGAACAAGTGGTTCAGCATATGGTTATATTACTGGTCCAGGAACGTTTGCACAATGGGGTGATTGGGCCATAATCGGCGGCACACAAAGTAATACAATTTACGTAAGTGCCTACAGTGCTTACAGTACATATCAAAACTTAAGATTTAAAATTTATGGAAAATATGCAGATGGCGGAGCAAGTGTCATGTTAAAGTTTATCTTAGATGATTCAGCACATGCAAACGTGATTGATGGTAGTATAACACCTACATTAAGTTACTTAATGCCAGACAATATTACACAAGGCGGAGCTACATTTAGCGTAACTCCAGCTCCCACAGTAAGTATTACTAATAATTTAACTAGCCCTGATGATTATTAATACTTGACAAACCATACATAAATAAGTTATAGTAGCATATAACTATAGGAGAAACTCATGGACGAGAGACTCGAAAATGCACTTGAGTTTGCAAATTATCGTATTACTTTAGGCAATCAGAAGAGAACAATTAGACAACGTATGACTGTTTTATCAACAGTGCAGTACAAAACAGGCGTATTTCACGCCAATCCCACTACAATTGCATTTGTGAAAGCACTCATTGATGCAGATAAAACTAGTGCAATTGTACTAGACACAAAAGACAATCCAATCGATATTGAAGATCTTAAAGATTTCTTAGAAAATCTATTGGGTGCTTATACAGAAGCAACAAATGAATACAAAGTTCAATTGGATAAAGTTAAAAAAGCAAGAAATATCAAGAGCTTGATGGATTGGTAATACAAGTATGAAAAAAGACGGCAACGGCATATGTATGTTTGCATACAATAACGAGCAGTTAGATTATGTAAAATTTGCAACACTAGCCGCCAAATATGTTAAAAAGAATATGAAAAATAATCAGACATGTTTGATCACGAACGAAGGTTCTTATGACTGGATGAAAACCAGCATTGGACAAAAAGAAATTGATCGCACATTTGATTATGTTGTAGTCCAAGAACTTCAAGCGGCACAAAATATGCGTGTACATTTTGATAGTCCTTGGACAGAATTTAATGCACAGTTCAGTAATACTAACAAGCACCTCATCAATGAATATACACCGTTTGAACGCACATTACTGATTGATACAGACTTTTTAGTAATGAACGATTTCTACGATTACATATTTGATACTGATGTAGATATTAGTATGCATAGATACGCAGAATATTTAGGAGGGCAACCTCCATATCAGAATGAAATTACATTGAATCCTGGTGGTATAAACCATTGGTGGAGTACTGTAGTATATTTTGATCAAAGTCCAACTAGTAAATTATTTTTTGATATATGGAGTCATGTAAAAGATAATTGGGAATACTATAGTTTATTATATCAATTCGAGAAAAGTTTATTCAGAACAGATTACTGTGTAAGCATAGCCGCACATATGTTCAATGGATTTAACAACGACGATTTTGTACATGATTTTTTAGGGTTACCTCTATTAACACAAGATCAAAAAGACGATATTGTAAAATTCAATGATATAAATGATATTGTATTTCTTAAACACAACAGAGCAGAACCGTGGAAAAACACATTGATCAGACACACAAATGATAATCTGCATGTAATGAACAAACGTTCGTTGGATAGACAAATGAATTTTTTGATGAAAGAGTTCGGAGAAACTAATGTCTAAAGGATTTATAACACTAGGTATTAATACTGAAGTTAACAAAATAAAATATTGCTATGGTCTTGCACTTAGTATTAAAGGTTGTGATCCTGAAGCTGAAGTTTGTTTGGTAGTTGATAAAGGCAAAGTAGATGAAGTACCAAAAGAATATCATCATGTGTTAGATTACATAGTAGAACTACCATACGGAAATACTGCATACAAAGATGGCTTTCACGGAATGAACTTATGGCAGTTATATCATTGTTCTCCGTTTGAAGAAAATATATATTTAGATGCAGATACATTGATGCACAATGTAAAGATTGAAGACCTATGGAACTTGTTGAGTAAAAACGAAATGAGTATTCCAAAGAATGCATTTTCATATCGTAACTTACCAGCTGACCCCAGAATGCGTTTTGAGTTTGAAGAAACATACGAACTACCCCAATTTTATAACAATTTAATTTATTGGAAGCACGGTACTCAAACCGCTGAAGAATGGTTTAAGTTAGCTGATCCTATACTGCAAGATTGGCGTAGTGTATACAACAATTTCTTTCAAGACAAGAAACCTGATACATTTAATAAAAATGTATTGTGTAATTTAATTACACATTACGGTGACTTGAAAGAACAAGTACAATGTTTTGTAGGAAATCATTATGATATACACAGTGACAATCAAGGTGTTTGGTATGACGAAGTACCTGACAACTGGACTGAAATGATAAACTACTGGGTAAGCGACAACGGTAAAGTACAGATAGAAAATAGTATTATAAGTAGTGGTATTATACACTATACAGATGAAAATTTTTTAACGGATGAAGTTATCGATGTCTACAGAACTAACATTATTAACAAACAAAGCAGAACATAAAAAAGAAACCAAATGGTGTGTTTACTTTGATGAAGAAACGGGTGATGTTATCACCGTTACAAGCAAGCCACACGAGTCTGTTAAACATCCGTATCTGAGAACAGCTTCTGATGATGCACGAAAAGTACTAATGGGTATTGAAGACCCTAGGAAATTTGCCGTAGTTGATTTAAGTGAAGGTCATAAACTAATAGAACGTGGAGATGTTGTCAGACTTAGAGAAGCAGAAAACTATCTCACACATATACCAATCAACAATAATTTGACATATGATGTTAATATTATTTTTTATGTTAACAGTTGGAAAATGGAAGTAAACTTTAGTCAAGAAACACTATACAAAATGACTGGTCGCAGAAAGTTTAGAGATGTAAAAATTAATCCAGAAAAAGAAGGTCGTTATGATAAGATAACATTATTTCTTATCAAACAAAATGATCCAAATTTTCTAATCGATTCGATAGAAGTTGATCCTGTTGAACTTATAGTAAATGGCTATCTGTTGTTTGATATGAGCAGTTTACGCAATGTATGTGGCTTAGGCGAAGTACATGTAATGACTAAGAAGATTTTCAAACACTACGGAGTCAAACGTAAATCGCACTTTGGACAAGCAGACTTTATTAGTAGATTAAGCAAACGCAGAAACGAAGCAATTATAAAAGAACAATCTCAAGACATCACTACAACATTTACAGTTATTAGAAAAGATGATGACCAATATTATCTAAAGAGTAATTTTGAAAATCCACATGAAAGTAAAATTTTCAATGATATGACGCTGTATCTCATACCTAAAAATAATCCTAACCAATTGTTAGGATATGTACAGGTGCCTATTGAAGAAATAGGTTACCAAAAAGAATATTATCTTAAAACCAACTACTCTTTAGAAAATTGTAGTTTTTTATGTAGAGAGGAAAATAACAATATAACCTTTGACTACGAAACCCAGGAGTTGAACAATGCCTAACCTAGTACCTATAACAGAATTTGATATTGTATACATTAGTTATGATGAACCAAATGCAGAACAGAATTATGCAGACCTATTAGAAAAGTGTCCGTGGGCACAACGCAGTCATGGAGTATGGGGCAGTGATGCCGCACACAAAGCCGCGGCGGCACTTTGTGAAACAGACAGATTTATTACAGTAGATGCTGATAATATTGTAGATCCTGAATTCTTTAGTCAGATAATTGACTTAGACACAATAGATGCAGATGATATTATCAGTTGGGCAGGAAAAAATGAAGTAAATGGTTTGGTATACGGTAATGGTGGTATCAAGTGTTGGCCCGTGCATGTAGTTGAAAGAATGCGTACACATGAAGCCGCACCTGAAAGCGATAAAAGAGCACAGGTTGACTTTTGTTGGAATATGCGTTATGTACAAATGAACAATGTGTACTGTGATGTAATGAACAATGGTAGTCCACTGCAAGCATGGAGAGCTGGTTTCCGTGAAGGTGTTAAGATGGGACTAGATGGGGGTGATGTTGTAGACCCTAAGCATCTTAAAAATATACACAAAGGTAATCTTGACAGACTTTTAGTTTGGATGAGTGTAGGAGAAGATGCTGTTAATGGCTTGTGGGCTATATATGGTGCAAGATTGGGTTGTCATATGACCAATATCCAACGCAAAGATTGGGATTGGAAAAATGTGCGTGACTTTGATTGGTTAACAAACTTCTTTAAAACAGAACTATTTCCAGAGTTTGAAGGTGGCAACGAGATGTGTGTAAACACAGGCATGACTTGGGATTGGAATAAACTTAAAGCTAAAACTGTTGAACTTGGTAAAGATATCAGAGGTGTGTTAGATTTAGAAATAAGTGACTTAGATAAAACTGCTAGTCGATTCTTTAAGACTGTTTATAAAAATCCAAGTAGGCTTGGTGCTATGGTCAAAGAAGAAAATGTGGTAGATACTATTGGCTAACTTTGATGAAATGTACGGAGAAACATTTTGTGTTTACCCTTGGTTAAGCCTAATGGTCAATACTAGTGGTAGTATTGACTTTTGTTGTATTGCCAAACCCAGTGTACTACGTGGCGACGATGGCAAAATTTTAGATATCAACAGTACAACACTAAAGCAAGCATGGAACGGCAAAGACATGCGTGACATACGCATGACTATGATGCAAGGTGAACAAGTTAGCAGTTGTAAACACTGTTATCTGCAAGAAGAAGTAGGTAAAAAAAGTTTTCGTCAAATGCATAATGAGGAATGGGAACGCCGTATAGGCGAAGAAGCCATTCATGAACGCATTGAAGCAAGCTATAATAACGACTTTGAACTACCAGACCATGATCCACTTTACTTGGACTTGCGTTTGGGTAATTTGTGTAATCTTAGTTGTAGAATGTGCAACAGTTTTAACAGTAGTACTATTGCTAAAGAGGATGCCAAGCTCACTGATGTTGAAGAAGATTATACTAGAATACAAGAAAAGACATACGGAAAACGCCCAGACTGGATTAACAGCAAGGAATACAGAGAAAAGTTTGATGCTGATGACTTTTGGAAAGACATATACGAATGGATGCCTAAACTGAGAAAAGTTTACATGACAGGCGGCGAGCCTACTATGATTCAAAACAACATGGAGTTTTTGAACTATGCCTCAGAACAAGGTCACAGTAAACATATTAATGTGTTTATGAATACAAACTGTACAAACGCAAATCAAAAGTTTTTAGATAGTATAAGCAAGTTTGAAAGTGTAGACATCAATGCTAGTTTAGATGGTGTAGGTGTTGTGAATGAATTTATACGTGGTACTAAGAATTGGGATATTATACTGAGAAACTATCGCAGTATATTAAGTTTACCAAATGTTTCTAGTAATATAAGTCCAGTACTACAGATTTACAACCTAAATAGAATACATGAAATACTATATCTTGCAAACGATTTAAGTGAAGAATTTTATGCAGGCAAGCCAGAACTTGAATGGAAAAGCATTGGTGTTGATATATTAATTAATACACACCCTCCATATTTAGATATAAGAAATCTACCTCTTGAAATGAGACAGGATGCTAAAAATAGATTGCTCGAATTCAAAGAACAGTGTAATATACTATATGAGAAGAATTGGTTGATTAAAAATAGTGTAGACGGTATCGTTGGATACCTAGAACAACCACAGTTAGATACATGGGAGGAACAACTACAAGATTTTGTAAAGATGACCGAAACATGGGATAGACAACGTAATACTAACTTTAGTGTCGTTGATGACCAACTGTATGAACAAATACGAGGATTGGTGAGTTAATGGGCCAAGATTTTTTAGAAGATTACGGAAAGAAATTTTGCATACTTCCTTGGATGCATATGGCAACTTATACAGACGGCACAGCCTTGCTTTGCTGTCTAGCTCAGCCTACTGATGACAAGAGACTTAATCTTAACAATGCAACAATAGAAGGAGTTTGGAATAGTTACTATTTCAAAAATGCAAGAAAAGAAATGCTAGAAGGCAAAGCACTTAAAGCCTGTATGCATTGTTGGAAAGAAGAAGCGGCAGGCATACGCAGTCATAGAATGAATGAGAATAATTTATGGGCAAAGAAACTTGGTAGAGAATATATCAATGATCTAATAGCTAGTACTAAAGAAGATGGAAGTATAGACCAAGATGTTATAACATTAGATTTACGTTTGGGCAATACATGCAACGTACAGTGTGTGATGTGTAGACCAACTGACTCAAGCAAATGGGTAAGAGATGCAGAAAAGATAAAAGATCTAAACGCAGATAATCCTGTTGTTAAACATGATTGGGAATGGAAACTGCAAGACCATAAAAAGAATAATTATAACTGGGCCGCTGATGATGAGTTTTGGCACGAAGAAATAGCACCATTATTACCTAACATGCGTCATTTTATATTTGCTGGTGGCGAACCGCTTTATCTTAAAAATCACAAACGTTTTTTAAAACTGTGTGTTGAAAGTGGACATGCAGAACATATAGAACTACGCTATCATACCAACGGTACTCTAATGCCAGATGATATTATCGAACTATGGAGTAACTTTAAATTTGTTGAACTTATGCTTAGTATAGATGGTATAGGTGATATGAACAAATGGCTACGTTATCCAACTGATTGGAACACAGTACACAAAACACTAGACAAAGTAGAACAAGCACCTGATAACATTATAGGCAAAGTATTGTGTACAGTAAGTGCATTAAACATTTGGTACTTGCCAGACTTTGCACAGTTCTTGTTTGATAAAAACTATAAAAAAATTGGAATACATGACCATGAAGGAATGTTTCATCCTGGAGTATTGCATTTCCCACAGTATATGTGTGCTAAAGTATTACCACAAGGAATGAAGGATACTATAACACAAAAGATAGATGATTTTACACTAAAGTATCCAAACAAAAATAAAGTACAAGAACTTAAAACCATGACAGCATTTATGAATAGTGAAGATCACAGTGATAAATGGCCCGCACTCAATCAGTATATAAGAACAATTGATCAGATGCGTAAAACTGATTTCAAACAAGATTTTACAGAACTATATGAGATATGGGGTAAGTATGAAGTTTGACGTTACACTACAAAATGATCTCGGACAATCAAAAACGCTAAAATGTGATATATTTGCAGATTGGTTTCATCTTGGATTGATGAATCCACCTGATGTAATACATTGGAATGTATTTCACAAACATGATGCACTGGATAGATTATATAAAATTACAGACACATTAGATAAAAAAATCAATGAATGGAACAATATTGCTGATGCATACAAAACAGAAAATATACCACTGAGTGAGATACTTGGAAATATTGTAATGAGCAGTGGCAATGCTTTTTGTAAAATAGACAACAAGTTACACAAGTTTAACCCTCTCAAAGAGTGGTATAGCATGGATAAAAAAACTATTGATCATAAGTTTGGATTGGTTGTACATCAAGATATTCTCAATCCTATGCAAACACAAGTAATTTTAATTTATAGAGTGTTGAACGATCAGAATTTAATTACACATATTAACAAGTTAGTAGAGATATTTCACATGATAAAAGTAATGCGAGATGTTACTACTAGTATTACACAAGAAACAAATTTACAGAACTTTGGTTTAAAGTTTCACAATGACTTTCATCTATTAGATGACGAATGGGTTGATAGATTTAGTATGGAGCGTAACCCTGGAGAAATATTTTTGTACCCAACACAAATAGGATATGACTACGACAACATAATGATAGAACTGTATGATGACGATGAACACAATGCAATAAAGATGACCAGTAACAGTTTTGATTTGGTAGAGCAACAAGTTTGTTACAATGGAGAACTACTGTTTTGGTGTGGTGATCCAAGAACACACGAAGACGCATTAGAACATCTAGACTATAGTCTGAACAGCTATTGGGGTGGTTATAAAATTAAAAAGACCGACACTAGAAACAAATATGACATGCTTACTTGGGGCATGTTAAAGGTCGGAAGTTTTGATATTGTTCCTGAACCAGAATACGATACGGTAAAAAATTATGTTATCAGATAGTGCAGAGCTTGTTGAAATTAAACAAAAGTACAACAAGTACTTTCATATCAATTGGAACTTGACCAACAAGTGTAACTTCAGCTGTGCATACTGTCACCCTTATAACTACGAAGGCAGTAGTCCTGCTTTTGATTTAGACACTTACAAAAACTTTGTAACACGAGTAAAAAGTTATCTCAACGAAGATGAAGAACTAGTAATAAGTTTTACAGGCGGAGAGCCTACAGCATTGCCTGTGTTTGATGACTTTTTAACTTGGCTAGTAGAAGAGAAAGTACAAGTTGGTCTAACAACAAACGGAAGTAAAAGTCTTAAGTTTTGGGAAAAGCACAAGGAAAGTTTTCGTTGGGTAAGTTTTAGTTTCCACAGTGAAAAAACAAACCTAAGACATTGTGTAAATGTAATTGATACACTTTGGCCTCATACGCTATTGGGTGTGCGTATTATGATGCACCCACAACAGGTATACTTTGACAAGTGTATAGAATTTTTTAACATACTAAAAACAGAACCTTACATGGGACAATTTTTTGTTGAGAAGGTTCCTATTGTTGCAGATTGGCTTACAGAAAAAGAACGCCCGCACGTCTATACAAAACAACAACAAGCACAGATAGATGAAAAACAAAGTTTTAAACGCAGAAGTGCTAATCCTAATGTAAACTATGAACAATATACAATGCCTATTGATGCTACTGCAATTTATAAACTAAAGGATGGTAGATACAAAGAGGAAACTATATTTGATACAAACGGACTGTACAGTGCAAAACAAAACAAGTTTAAAGGCTGGAATTGCTATGCAGGTATCGACGGATTGTTTGTTAACGAACTAGGATTAATAAGTGGAGCCGCATGTTTGCCTGAGGGCAAAGATGAGAACGGTACTATAAGGTGGCTTGGTAAAATAGATAATATGAAGCACTTTAGAATGAGAACAGATCCCTACATTTGTCAAAAAACAGAATGTTTTTGTAACACAGATTTGATACTAAGCAAGTTTAAAGAGGCAGTAGCAGTATGAAAAAGTTATTACACATACCAAACTGTTGGCATGAACAAATTGCAAACGCATACGATTTAGAATTAGTAACAGATAATCCTGATATTATTATACTACGTGATCCTTTTGATAGAGCTGTAGAAGCTACAGTAGATTTGTTGGACAGCGGAGGTGAAACCAATGGTTTGACATTTGAAGAATTATTATTTCAAGACAACAATATATATTCAAAAGCATTGAGAATCACAACTGGAACAGCAGATGAGCTGAAACAGAAAATGTTCGAGTTTGTTTGGTTAAGCAGTTATATCGTTTGGCCTAGAATAACAGGTGAACTGCACCCCAAGGAGCAGACCAAACCACTTGAAAGATTTAATTTGACCAGCACAAGTAAAAAATTAAGTGATTATCTTTCTGTGCCACATCAGCAGTTAAATGTCAATCAAAGATTTACTAGTAGTGATTTAGGTACAGCTCTACGTGGAGACTTTCAACTTGCTAACAGTATGGATTATGATCTCGTAAGAAAATTAAAAATATACACAGACAAAGGAAGATACTATGAGTAATGTTATTGTTTTCCCACATTGTCCTAAAACTGGCGGAACCACGCTTAAAGAACGCTACAGCAATCAAAACGAATCGTTTGCAATAACAGATTTAAATCACAATGTCAATAATAAAACCAAAGTGATATTTGGACATAATGTAAAAATTGGATATTACGAAAACGTTCTCAAAAATAACTGTGTATACATCACATGTTTACGCAATCCTGTAAGCAGAATAATGAGCATGTATAACTTTTATAGAACACAAATCCTTTATATGAATCCAGATAGTCCAGACATTGACTTCTATCTTTGGTTCATAAACAAAGATGTTATTAGACCTATGTCTGTAGTCAAACAGTACGAATACTTTTTATATCAGCATGCTGATCATGTAAGCTGGTTTGAAGATAAAACACTAGCAGATCCTTTTCGTTCGAATGATATGTATCTCAATAGTGTACTATCCTGGGACGTTGAAGCAGATAAAAGTTCTGTAGACAACAATAAATTAGAAGACCGTATAAAACACAAACAACAAGTTGAACAACAGAATATGAATGTAACTTGGGATAGAGTAGTAAATAATTTTGACCATGTATTTTTTCAACATGAAGATATTGTTGATATCTTTGATAACCTATTAGTAAAGTATGACATACAAATGCAAGTATGGAAAGAAATGATCATAACCAACGAAACAAAACATGATTTAGAAAAACATAATTTAGAATATGTAAACTTTTACAACTTAGACGACGACTTAAAGTATCTTGTTGAGCTTGATCTAAAAGCTGATATTGACTTTTACAATAGATGCGAGGAAAAATGGAAACGCTAGCAGTATTTCATATACTTAAAAACGGAGGTACAACTCTAGTAGATAGATACAAGCATAATGATAATTTTGTTTATCAGCGTATTCCTAGTGAAATCATATACAATTATCAAAGTATCACACAGCAAAGTTATCATGTTAACATGTGTGATCGTGCAACACCCAGTGTAATATTTGGACACGGTGTTACATTTGCATGGGATAAACTCTTGCAAAATCCTGTAAAGTATGCTACTATACTAAGAGATCCAATAAAACGTATGATGAGTGCGTATAATTATTTTAGATTAGAAATGATTAACGTACACAATCATGCATCTAATATTGATTTTGTTACGTGGCTTATAAATTGTGATAGAATGTTACCAACTCCTACATTTGCACAATATCAACAGTTTAGTACACAAGTTTCTTTGAGAGAAGATTATGGAAGACACATTGACGGAGAATTAGAATATGAACTATACAGTACTGCTATTGAAAACGTTCAACGGCTAGACCACATACTTTTTATAGAGGATAATTATATAGAGAAGTTCGACAAAGTAGCTAAAACATATGATGTAACACCAGATGATGCTGTAACACATCAACACGATACAGTAGTTCAGTTGCGTGAACGAAAAGAACAGTATGTCAAGTACAGTGACTTAGACGTAGTTGCACAAGACTTACTGTTACAAACTGTACAAAGAGATCAACAGTTTTACGATTATTGCAAGGAAGAATTTGCATGAGAGATTATTATAGTCCAAAAAGAACTTATGTTGGACAATATACTCATGACAAACACAATACCTATTTTGAACACGGACTAGGTTACTATAATGTTCCACTTACTGGCAAGTGTGCTGGAGAGTTTGATCACAATACTGTAACTGGTATTGCTGTAAAGACTTGGGAGCATGGTGAAACTTATGTAGGACAATACTTATTGAATAAGAAACAAGGATTAGGTCTACATGTTTGGCCCACTGGTGCTAGATACTATGGAGAGTTTCACAACAACAAACCTTGTGGGTACGGTATATTAGAAACAGCCCACAAAGGTGTAAAATTTATAGGTCGAGTTGATGGCATGATAGCAGAGCCACGAGAAGGGCAATGGTATCTCAACGACAAACCTTGTGGACTTGATGAAGCTGACATCGACGGGGTTGGTTGTAGAACACTAAAAGACGGCACAGTTGTAAACGCTGTGGGCGAACGCACAGAAAAATTCACTGACAAAAATGGTGAAATAGTTACAAGACATACAGAAAAGAATATAGTAACTGAAACTAGATATATAGAACCTTACAATTTTATGTACGGAAAAAGAGATACAACACACTATGGTGATTGGATAAGAACATACACAGGACACTTTTTAAGTGGCAGGTACCATGGTAGATCTCAAGTTCAACAGCTGGGTACTCCAGACTATGAAAGCAATTGGATACTAGGTGATCCAGTACAGTTTGAAACATATAGCAGTGTAGCATTTGACGAAGCTAGTAATTACACAAGAAGTATAGAACGTAGAATGACAAGACGCTATTGTGCAATTTATGATTTAGCAGTTAGCCATTTGTTACGTACAAACCCAATTTACAATAAACAAGATGATTTTACTATTGTAGAGTTTGGAGTTGGTAAAGGTGAACACTTACAGTTTTTACAAAAGTTATTTCCAAGAGCTACAATAATAGGTGTTGACAATTTATCTAGTTTTAGTATTGCAAAAAATGAACTAGAGAAACAACAAATAGATGACATAAAAATTGCAAAAAGAATTCCTGGTATCCATTTAGAACTAGAACAAGACTGTTATGATCCACAAGTAATTAAACGTCTGACAGAAAAATATGGTCCGATAGATTTAGCAATCCATGATGCAACACATACAAGTGATGCATGGAACAAACTAGGAGCAATACGAAATGGACTACACCCCAATCGAGGCTTGTTGATATCTGAGGAGATGTGTTGTAACAATGACGCTACAGATAAAGACAGTGTGGACTGGCATCAAATAGAACTAGCAAAAGATCAAATGTGGAGAATATGGGATTTACGTCCATTGAGTTTTCATACTCACACAAATAGTTTTATAGGCGTATGGTCTCCTGCTCCAAAACAGTTTCATGCAGGAGCATTAAGTTTGTATGAGATATACAAAGACGGGGAGAAGCAGTATGGATAGACATCGTATTCCAAGAATAAAAGATAGTTTGCAATTTTTAAAAGAATCAGGGTGTCACATTGAATATTGTTTAGATATCGGAGTACATTCAGGAACTCCGTGGTTACAGTATAGTTTTCCTAAAGCACATTATGTTTTGATTGAACCAGATACAAATCACAACAAAGCTATACATGAAAACTATAAAAACTATAGCTATGAACTTATAAATGTAGCAGTTGGCAAAACTAATCAAACACAAGCAAGTTTAAGTTGTGTACACGAAGGCAAAACTTTCGCTATAAAGTCTGATATTGTTGAACTGGATAGTTTGAAAATAGTACCACCAAGTAATAGTTTGTGTAAGATAGATGTTGACGGATATGAGTTACAAGTAATAGAAGGTGGTAATAATACATTGGCTAACTTTGATATTCTTATAATAGAAAGTCAACTAAAAGATTTACATCATATTATATTTGAATGTGAACATACACTAAACTTCGGTCTATGGGATATTGTAAACATGGACTATGAATATGGAAACCTACATCAAGTAGACTTAATTTTTAAAAAGAATAACTTTATACTAAATCCTGTTGATGGTTACTTGGATTATCAATTCTTTCGGCAAGGAAGCGAATTGCAATGAGAGTAACTAAAAAAATGCTGAGAAACGGATACAGCGGTCCTGGTGAACTTGACAATGCAGTTGCAGAGTTTACTGATGGAAAACGCAACGGTTTAGGTGTGGACGATTCGGTGGCTGGCGAATATAAAGATGACAAGTTACATGGTTATGCTATTAGTAACATTACTAAAAACATCAACAGATATGAAGATGGCGTAATTGCTGAACAACTGGTCACAAGATATATGAATGGTGACATATGGGTTGGTACAAATGACGTTGGCATACTAATAAGACTAGACGGAACAACCAGCTCAGCAAAACCTGTATATGTTGAAAATCCAGTTTATTTTATAAATCAAGACAAACAATTTAAACGCATAAGCATGGTAGATTTAAAAATGCGTGAGATTGATTTTAGAGGTTGGTATTGTCCAATTTACAAAGCTAACTTTAGCATTAATCCTGTTGGTGAAATTTGTAGTGGTGTGTGTGCTAACATCAGACATGTATCAAAGTTTGATCCGCATTGGAAAACTTTGGACAAGTTAGTACTAAAAGAAAATACAATGTGTAAACTAAAAGCATGCTTTTGTGATGCTGATCTACTACAGCCCAAAGCACGAACCAAAGAGCTTTACGATTATTTCAATGAACACAATCAATTTGATGAACACCAATTAGAAGAACTACCTGTAGCCACAGACGATGACGAAATACTTGCAATGGGCAGAGGTAGTATGATGATGAGTGAAATACATTTTCATATTGGCTTACGCTGTAACTATGATTGTGCATATTGTCCAGGTCCAGTATATGATGAAACAGGCAAACTACAAAGTGGTGTGCATGACAATTCAAGTCCGCATATGAGTGTGGAAGAATTTAAACATGGGCTAACACTGCTTGACCCTCATGTACCTCCAAAGCCTAATCGCAGAGTATATATTACAGGAGGCGAGCCAACACTTAATCCAAAAATAAAAGATCTAGTACAAGTATGTTTGGACATGGGGTTTGAACCTAGAATAAGTACAAACGGAACAGGCAGTGAAAAGAAGTACAGAGAACTACTTGACATGGATGTGTATTTAGAATTTAGTTTTCATGTAGAATTTACTATAGATAAAGTAATACAAAAAGTTACAAATCTTATCAAAGACTATGATCCAGTAAAAATTACTGTAAAATGTATGAGTTTTGAAGATACACCTTTTGCACAAAAAGTGCAATACATTATACCCAAAGACAAAGATATATTTTATTATCCGATCTATGGTAGAGATATTGAACACAAATATTACTATGATAGATCAGAACAAGAAAAAGAACAAGCAGAGGTGCAGTTTAATGATTAGAGAAGATATAAAAAAACTAAACAGACCTCATTGGGCAGGATTGCTTGCTAGAGTAGAGAAGATAGAATCAGGATATGTTAACTTGGATAGAAATGAAAACCAAGACGAAGTATTGTGTGGTCATATACAAAAAGCAATCAAACATTTCTTAGATTTATCCAGCTCAATGAAGTATGAAGATTATTATAGATACTATGAGATATTTGCAGATTACTACAACACTACCATGGACAACATATTGATAACAGGTGGGTGTGACGAAGCAATACGCTTGACATTTGAAGCAACACTAGATAAATCCAAAAAGTTTTTAACTATATCGCCCACTTACAGAGGCAGTGTAACAAATGCTATAGATCTGACAGATAATATAATTGAATGCAGTGAAGACGAAGATGACATCACTGCTAGTATTGAACAACACAGACCAGATGTATTTTATATTTGTTCACCTAATAATCCAAGTGGTAAAGTCTACAGTGCAAAGTTTTTGGATTATATTTGCGGAGCATATCCAAACATGACTGTGCTAATTGATAATACGTACAGACATTTTTGTACAGAAGATTATTTTGAATTGTGCAATTATGAAAATTGTTTATTAGCATTTAGTTATAGTAAAAGTTGGGGATTAGCAGGTGCTAGACTGGGCATACTACAAGGACATGCAAATACAATTAGTGAAATCACAAAGATAAGACCAATAATGAGTGTAAGCAGTATTACACTTAGACTTGCAGAATACTTGCACAAACATCATTACATAGTAGAAAAGAGCCTAGAACGCAACAGAGAAGGCATCGAGTTTGCACATAAATATTTTAGTAATTGTAAAATATATAGCGAGCCAACGATTAATCATGTTGTGTTTGAGCCAACTGAAGATATAATCAGTAGATTAGATTCTCAAAAGATACTGTATGGCAAAGCACCAGAATTTAGTAGCACAGCTATTAGATTAACTACGTTGCCCAAGGATCAGTTTGAGAAACTTATATGTTTAAATACCTCCAAATAGAAACAACAACATTTTGTAATGCAACATGTTGGTTTTGTCCAAATCATTTAGTTCCAAAAGAACACATGGAACTTGATTTAATCTATAAAATTATAGATGATACCAGAGACATGGGCATAACGTACAGACCATTTGGATTGGGTGAGCCATTGGTTGATACAAGACTGCCAGACATAGCAAGATATATTAAAGAAGATCCTACAGCTAAAGTAGAACTTAACAGTAATGGTGAACCCATGACACTGAAAACAGAACGAAAGATTGCTCCGTTTGTTGATATAATACGTTTTAGTGTAGATGGTTTTAGTAAAAAAACTTTTGATGAAACCAGAGGTATTAGTTTTGATAGAGTATATGAAAACGTAACTAGATTTGTAGACAATCATCCTGAGATCGACTGTGAAGTAAGAATGATCAACTTACCAGATACAAAAGCAGAACAAGAAGCATTCAAAGACTATTGGAATAATGTTAGACCAGGTTGTGCAAAAATTACAGAACTGTATCAACACCCTTGGGAAGACCAAACCAAAAGTTTAAACTTGCCTTGTAAGAAAGTTGAAGACGAAGCATTCATATACATAGACGGAACAATGTATTTGTGTCCATGGGACTTTGGCAAACGCAATCCTGTTGGTCGAGTAGACATGCAAACAAGTCCTGTAGATGTATGGAACAATCATCTTTACAACAAATACAAAGGATTACTCAAGGAGGGCAAACGCTGTGACATCGAACTATGTAGCAGATGTAGTGCAGTCTTCACCTGATATAGTTCCAGTTGGAAAACCTAAAGGTTGGAAGCCCAAAGGATTTAATCAAGATGACAGTCAACTTACAGCAGATGCTAAAAATTTAAATGGTAGGTACTGCGGACATTTTTTCAATAGAGCAGAAATAAGTGCATATGGCGGAGTGTTTATGTGTTGTCCGTATTGGTTGCCTGTAGTTATTGGTGACCTAAATGTGCAAACTATGGAAGAGATATGGAACGGACCTAAAGCACAAGAGGTAAGAAATCAATTGTGGGACGGTAGAAACTGGCCCATGTGCAAACACAATACCTGTCCAAAAATACACAACGATGAACTTGTTGTTATAGATGAGATATCAAAGAGACGTAATAATGGTAACCCAAAAGACGGTGCATATCATAACTTAACTGAATATGAACTAAACGCTATTAGTACTCGAAGCACAGTAGCAGAATATCTACCACATGATATACAAATTGGTTCAGATGAAAGCTGTAATTTATATTGTCCAAGTTGTAGAAATGAAAAAATACTACATGCAAAAGGCAATGCTTACAACAAAAGAAAACACCTAACTGATAAATTGTTTGAAGAAATAATGAATGCACCAAAAGATTATTGGTTTGACCTTTGGATTACAGGTGGCGGAGATCCTTTTGGTAGTAAAATTTTCAGAGAACGTTTACAAGGTATGGACTTAACTGATAGACCAAATACCTACTTGCATTTTCAAACCAACGGAGTTATGCTTACGCCCAAAACTTGGGATAGTATACAGAGAGTTCAACGCAATGTCAAGAGCATGATTTTTAGTTTTGATGCTGGTAGAAAAGATACATATGAAAAGGAAACAAGACTAGGCGGACATTGGGATCAATTGGTAAGCAATGTTGATTATGTTTATTCACAGATGGGTAACTTTGAAAATCACGTAGCAGGCAACCAAGACTTGAGTATTACACATAACTTTGTAGTACAAACTTGTAACTACAAAGAGATTCCAGAGTTTATACAAATGGTAAAAGATAGATGGTGGAGTGATACAAAACCCTGTAGAGCAACTTTTAGTTTGATACTACAATGGGGACACATGTCAGATTTTGAACAACGTGCTATTTGGAAACCCACACACCCAGAACACAAAGATTTTTTACGTGTGCTACGAGATCCAAGAGTTATAGATAATAGTAAAATGTGCCATTTTGGTAACATGGGCACACTAGTTAAACAGGCTAATGCATGATTCTAATCGTTGGTTGTAGTTTCAGCAGTGGCTGGTTTTCATACAAAAATAAAACTGAAACACTACACAATGACTACTGTTGGTATGACGAACTTGATCAACCATACGAAGTTTACAGTCATCCAGGTGGAGGTATAATGGCATATGGTCAATGCTTACAACACATTGATCTCAGCAAGTATAGCAAAATACTCATACAGGAAACATTCACTCCAAGAATAGTTATACAACGACAGTTGGAATACACAGTTGTACGTAATGGTGTATACCAATGGACAATTGATAATTATTTCAATAACAATATTCATGCTTGGAATAATGTACAAAACAAACTGGAAGAACATTTCAAATTTGACTGGCAAAAAGGAATAAGTGATTGGTTTATAGCATTAAATGAACGGGATAGTTGGGATTATCTAAACAGTGCAAGTGCAAGTCATTTGGATTTATTAGCTAGTCAAACAAGTTTGCCCACATATAGTTTTAGCTTAACTGGAGTTAAATACCCATATAAATATATTAAATATCTAAATGTAAATCCTGAGAATTTATTTTACAAGTTGGATTTGCACAATCCGGATTTACATTTTACTCACAAAGGCAATACTGTATTAGGACAGATGATAAAAAATGAACTACCGTAAAACAGCTTTAGTATGTGGTTGTAGCTTCACCGCAGGTTCCTACAGTTGGGATCCTGAGTATATACAATACAATGAAGTACTACAAAGTGATGGCACTACTGTTAAACAAGACAATGGATTAGGCAGAGAACGATTGGACATTAATGGAGGTTGGGTTGAACATTTGGATCCACAAGACCATTACACAGTATATGCTATCAGTGGCGGAGGTATCGCACAGCATGCCACAGTAGTTGAACACTACTACCAAACAAATCAGCTAGCAGATTTTGATTATATTGTTGTACAATGTACTTGGGAACCAAGACTAACTTGGAATACACCAGGTACTATTGAAGAATGTTTTTGGTACGAACATGACTTACAAGCTGAAAACATTGATATGTATCAAGGCAAAGGCACCAGCAAAAACTTTAATTTTTTAAATGCTGGCAACAAAGCCAACCTCGGTGGCAACTTTAATGATTATCCAGACTATCAGAAGAAACTTTTTGATAGTATGACCAATACAAACGTAGTTCAGTCGTGTGCAACTCTAATAGATGAGAGATGTAAACAAACTGATACACAATTGTTTTACTTTCCTTGGGCTGACTGTGGTCCAGAACACAATTTAAAATTTGAAAATGGCACACGACTACAGTTTCCATATCCTTGGGGAGTTGGTACAGGTACTATGGATATATTTTTAAAAGAAAAATATCACGTGTTTGGTCCAATCGATACAGCAATTAGTAGAGATGGAAGTGATACTTTTATTGGACACTTTAATCGAGAAGGAAATCGTGTAATAGGTGAACGTGTACGCAAAGAGTTGGATCAATACCTATGAAAATACTAGTGCTTGCAAATACAACTGAATGGCTAGAACGTTTGCCCAAAGAACATGAATACGGTGTTTACACAATTGCTTATGGAAACTACTTGAACTATTATGAGCTCTTGACATGGTTACGAATTCATAATATAATTAAACAGTACGAGTATATACTAGTAGAGTCATCATCAACACCAAATTTATGTTTCTATAAACGTACTTGGGTTAATAATTTAATACGTTCACAGAAGGATAATTTTGAATATTGCAGTGCTGACATTAATTTTTTAGTATGGTCAACAGATGTATTTGATACTGCTCAAGGTGATCAAATACAACATAAGTATGACATGCAATTGACCAGACCACAAATAGACTATCTACAAAAATTAGTTGTAAATAATTCAATCGATGCAATAATGAAAGGTAGTCAAATTAGGTTAGAGAGATATTTAAAAAGATTGAACATAGAATATAATTTAATAACGGATGTAAACAATGAAAATATTAATATTTGGTCTGCCAGGTAGTGGTAAAACTACACTAGCAAAACCATTTGCAGAACTAATCGGCGGTATACACATTAATGCTGATACAATAAGAAAAAAATATGACGATTGGGACTTTAGTCCTGAGGGACGTATTAGACAAGCACAACGTATGCGACACTTGGCTGATGGAGTAGAGATGGCTGGCAAAATTGCAGTTGCTGACTTTGTGTGCCCCACCGAACAAGCACGTAAAGAATTTGCACCCGACTATACAGTTTGGATGGATACAATTAATGCAGGTAGATTTGCCGACACAAATGCTATATTTGAAAATCCTCCAAACTGCGATTATCATGTAGGCAAATGGTTTACAGATACACCAGCACAATTAATGCCAGTAGTACAACGTTGGATGGAGAAAAATAATGTTTGATTGGAAGAAACCCACTGCACAAATGCTTGGACGTTGGCAACCTTGGCATGATGGACATACTGAATTGTTCAAACGCATACTAGCAGAACACGGACAAGTTTGTATTATGATACGAGATGTATGTGGTGCAGATGCTGGTATGGGAAACACAGACAACCCGTTTGATTATCGTACAGTAAAGAAAAATATCATAGCAGGGTTGGAAGAACATGGTTATAAATGTGGTATTGAATATGAAGTTTTAAGTGTTCCTAATATTGTAGACATCAGCTATGGCAGAGGTGTAGGATACACATTTACTGAGCATGACTTGGATAAAGATATTCAAGCTATAAGTGCGACAAAGATTCGTGCTGAAATGAGAGCTAAAGGCGAACTATGATAAGTTGGGGTTGGACAGGTATGGCACATGATGCTAGTTTAGCAGTGTTTGATAACAAGCAACTGATGTTTGCCTCTCATGCCGAACGTTACAGCAGAATAAAAAATGACAAGCATCTTAATCGTGGTATACTTATAGATGCATTGTACCATGGTGAGCCTGATGAAATATTCTTTTATGAAAGACCTTGGTTAAAGAAAACAAGACAGTTGTACGCTGGACAGTATAATTTACTTACAAAACCTTCTCCAAGAAGTGTGCTTGGTGAATTGTATACTAATCCACCACGTGTACGCACAACAACGCATCATCACAGTCATGCCGCCGGAGGTTATTTTACCAGTCCGTTTGATGATGCTGTGATACTGTGCATAGACAGTATAGGTGAATGGGAAACAATTAG
>Ga0181411_1000041_pt1 | contig 35388 bp, 55 predicted proteins | sample 34SPOviralmetaG_FD_130114 | JGI IMG/M metagenome (GOLD analysis project Ga0181411, IMG submission 130114) | Marine viral communities from the oligotrophic San Pedro Time Series (SPOT) site, San Pedro Channel, CA, USA - 34 SPOT_SRF_2012-07-09 | ecosystem: Environmental > Aquatic > Marine > Strait...
GATGCGCGTCTGGCCGTCACGCTTCCCCGACGAGGATAGCGCCAAGCCGTATGCCCGCAACGGCGCTAAGCTGGCCAGCAAGGTGTATGTCGGGCGTATGGGCAATGAGACGCCGGAAGACGCCGCCAACTTTATCGGGCGCGGGTTCCTACAGCTTACCGGCAAGGACAACTATAAATCGTTTGCGCATGACATGCGTTTGCCGGAAGTGCTGACAGATCCATCGCTGGTCGAGGAAGATTACGCGTTTGAGACAGCCATGTGGTTCTTCGATAAAAACGGTTTGTTCAATATCGCTGCAGGCGGCGTAAATGACGAAACGATCAAGCTTATCACCAAGCGCGTCAACGGCGGCTATCATGGTCTGGATGATCGGGCCGAGCGCACACGCCAAGCATTTAACTGGCTAACCTAGCATAGCCTCAATGCTGTCATCCATGGCCTGCCGCGTAAAATCGGCAGGCTTTATGCGTACTGTTTTGCCACTTGGCGCGGTGCGCAGTATAAACAATCGTATATCCAGAGCCACATACGCAAATATGTGCGCATCGCCGTTTGCGCGTGTGAACATGTAGCACGGTTTTCGCTTACGATCACCGCGTGGCTCAAGGGTCGCCTTTACCTGCATCGTCAACAGCTCACCGCTGGCCGACTTAACCCAAAGGTCATCGTCCTGCATATCTACCCGATGGCAGCGTATCCCGCGCTGCTCAAGTTCGGCGGCGACGAGAAACTCGCCGGCACGTCCGACGTTGATGCTGTTGGCCACAGCCGGAATATACTATAAATATCATAATGTTACTACGGGCAAAGTTGCTCGCACTTATATGACCGCCAAAGCTCCTCAACGCCCCATAGCTGATCTTGCGGCATAACAAAGCATTTTCCCTTACCTAAATCAGTTTGAATTGCTTTTTCGACAAATGCCTTACGTGATATGCAGCCAGCAACATCCATCACATTTTCGTCATCTGTCTTTGTCACAAGCACGGCGGCGCGTGACTTAAATGCTTCAAGAGATTTAAACAGAAGCTGGCCTGTCGGGTAGAACGTAGACTTAACGTCTATGCTTATTTCGCCAAGCCATAGATCAACGCCGTCATCCACGCCCAGCGTGTTGGGGTTATATGAAACGTCATAAAGCTTGGCGACAGCAACCTCTGAGCGTATGCCAAGGAAATCCAGATCAACGCCGCTGCGCACATCGCGCTGCTGATTTACAATGCCACCGGCCCGCGCAAGTGTTGAGCGCAAATTAGCGCTTTGGCGGCAATCAGCCATATCCTTATCTGTGAGCTTAATTAGCATTATAGCGCAAACTCTTTCTGAGTGCGCAGGCGGTACAGTTGCTGGCCCTCGATAAACGACGTCTTCACGATTGTGCGCCGCTCCCGCATGGTTTTTAAGCCAATGTCGATATGCACGGCGTCTTGCTCAATCATGCTGCACAAGTCGCCCACAGACAGCTCGTCATGCCTGCTCAGGCAGCGCTTGATCTCTTTGCGCAGCTTTTCAAGCGGCCACGGCTTATACGCATATGCGTGCATAACATCGCGCCCAATGAGCCTGCGCTTCATGCGCGCGTTCTCGATAATCGCCAATTCTTTCCAGCGCTCCAGCGGTGTTAGGTTCTCCGTCATAGCCGCCGCTCCAGCATATCGCACAGCGAAATGATTTCCTCGGCGCGCTGCTTCATTGTGCGGCGCTCCGGCTTGCGCGCAGCGTCCATGCGCATGATGTCTGCCTTGCGCCTGATCGACATAATAATCATCTGCGGCGTTGGCTGCGTCGGCGCGCTGCTATCCTCGTCGATATGCGCGCCAACGCTGGCGCTGTTTTCCAGCTTTGATAAATCCCATTTAGCCATTTTCGTTCTCCTGTGTTGGCCGTGGCTGTGGTCTGACGTCGGGCCACGGGCGGCGGTAGTCTGCCTCGCCGCCCATCTCAACGCATTGCGGCTCAAAGATCCGCGCTAAGTCGTAGTATTTCGCAAACGCTTTGCACTCGTCCGGCGACGAGAATATCACGAATGCCATGAAGACGGGTTCAGCTAGGGTCATTGCGCTGCGCCTCCTGTGATCCACTTCAAGTGCGGGCAAGCGTAATCATCGCACCCATCTAAAAGCTCGCCCTGCACAAATTTAGCGCCGCATATCCTTTCAAATCTTCCGCTTGGGGTTTGACCTAATGCGATCAACTCTTCTTCAATCAAAGACAGGCAATCCTTAGCATCACAATCATAATTTGCAGCGTCAGGGTTTTCGTCTACTTCTTTGCACAAAAAAGAATTTACATTAATCCCAGTTTTTTTTGACATCTCCAGCGCACAAACTTTTACGGGAGCATCATGGGTTTCAATCATAAAAAGAAGCTTTTTTCTGGCTTTCCATAAATGCGATAAATCATATACCACTGGTCGGTTATGGATGACATTATATTTTGGCCGTTTTGATTTTATAAAGCTCTTTTCAATTTCTAAAGCCTCCACCCTTGTGTCGAACCAATCAATTTCAATTTTCTTCACCTTCTTGAACCAATGCTTATCTATGGAATGCTGCGTGGTTCTAAACGCAGGGTTGTTTGAAATACCTATATACAATATTTCTCCATCACCTGATTTGTGTGTGTACACGGCGGTCGCATCATCAATCATTAAATTGCTCCAATTTTTCATCTATAGCCCGACGCAATTTAATTAAATGAAACTTATTGCTATCTTGAATAATCGAGCAGATGAGGTTGTGAACAACTCTGCCCGTCAGCTCGACAACGCAATTTTCTCCGTTGTAAACTGATATAAACATTTCGTCTGCTAAGGGGTTGCTTGGCTGGTAAAATTTAGCCCCCTGCCACACGTTTCGCTTCCCTCGAAACGTGTGCCATTCGCCACCGTCCTTATCTCTCAAAACAGAAACACTTGCCGTTGATTTGTTGCCGTTCTCAAATGGCGAATACAAGTTTATAGTCATCACATCCACCCCATGCTTACAGCGCCGATCCAGCCCAGCACCGACGCAGCAATCGCTGCGGCGATGATGACGTCTTGCGTCAACTTGGTCATCACTCTTCCTCCTCTTCATTGCGCCAGTCGAAGTCATCTTCGTCTTGGCATTCTGGGCAGCGCACCGTTGTCCACGCATCGCTGTCCGGCGTGTTGACGAAACTCGGCAGATCGATGAAGCCGGTTCCGTCACAAGTCGTGCAGATCATTTGTAAACATCCGCGTTAATGCTCCACAGCACTAAGGTTGCGCGCTGCTGTCCTGCACGCTGGTTTACGTGCGCTCGGCATATCTCGCCGCGTGAGTGCATGTTTTCCAGGTGCTGTGACAGCTTGCGCGGCTCAACGCCAACGACTTCGGCGATGTCTGCCGTTTCGCAGTAGGTGACGTCATCGCTCTGCAGCATCGAAAGGATCTTCCGCTGGACGTCAGCCCAATCAATCGGCTTAGGCTCCTCGGTGGGCGCTTGTACGGCCTCTGCTGGCACTTCATTCGCCGTACCCAGAACGTCACGCGCAGCGCGGCGCTCCTGAACGTAGGCGGCAACCCACGGCGTGCGATGGCGCTGATCCTCGACGGAGTTTTGCACGATAATACCGATGCAGATGTCATCAAGGTTTGCGTGGGCTTGTTGCAATAAACGCGGCGAAATATGCACGCTTTCACCGTTGTCAGTGCGCACACCAAACCCTGTGCCAGTGTCGGTGATGTGCGTAATCAAAAATTCATGTGTATGCGTCAAGTTCATTTTGGTTTCTCCTATTGAGATTAATTGTTCATTACTTGTTCGTAACCTGACTATAATTTATCTAAAAGATAGCTGTCAACAATTAATTTATATCTGAGTGCTATTGACACGATATATATTTATCTGTAGCTGTTGCAATTGAGCTACAGAAGGAGAATGAAAATGGAGCTTCAACAGTTATTGGTTCGCGTGCGGCCAGAGGTGATTGCGGGATTGGACTTGTATAAAGACAAGACGCGTATGACGAAGGCGGCAACAGTAGAAATGGCGTTGCGTGACTTCTTAGCGAAGCACGATATTGTAGTTGAGCAACCTTTAACTGAATAAGGACTCAACTATGAACGACCCCGTAACCATTGGCATAGACTGCGGATATCGCACTGGCGGCGTGGCAATCATCACAGACACTTGGTCTGAGGTGCATGACTTGCCGGTGTATAGCGAGGGCGGCGTAGACGTCGTGGCGCTAAACGATATTATAATGAGCTGCGATGCTGTCGATCACATATGGATTGAGCGGCAACAAGCAATGCCAAAGCAGGGCGTCAGCTCGACGTTCAAGCTGGGGTATGCGTTTGGTCAGATCACATCTACTGTTGCGCTTTCTCGATCAAGGTTTACGCTGGTGGGTCCGGTCAATTGGAAGCGTGCGCTTAATTTGCCAAAAGACAAAGACGCAGCAAGACGTCTGGCGCAACAATGGTTTCCTGATCGGGCGTCGGAATTAAAATTAAAAAAGCATGAGCATCGCGCCGAGGCGCTGCTGATTGCATTATATGGAAGGGGAAGGGCGTAATGTCAGATTTTTTAAGCGATATTGTTTTGGAAAGATTGCAGCGCAGGGCGGTGCGGCATGGATTTCCTGAAGAAATATTTAAGATGGGCGAGTTGGATGAAGACTTAGATAAGTTTTTGGATAACTTTATCGGCAGTCGTAGCGAAAACGGTGTTAGGGTAAGGCTAAAAAATTCTCTTCTAAATTATGTGGAATGGAAGAAGCCATTTGCGGCGACCCTATTTTCTATAACTGATCATCAGCTAAAAGAAGCGCCTAACGTCGGGAAGGTGACAATAGAGCTGTTTCATAAAAGAAAACGGGAAATCTTTGGTAGCCGAGTTTATAAGCAAGACACCATAATTCAGTATGAAGAAAAACTTGAGAAGTTTTTGCATCAAATTGATTGCAGCTTAGGAAAAGAGGTTTCAAACAAATTACTGCAAGTCATCTTAGACGAACGTAAGCGAGGTATGGTGGAATAATGGTTATGCGCAAAAACATGTCGAACGAGGCATATCATTTTGAACCGGCAATATCATCATCTGACGTAAAGACGGTTAGCAGCAAATCGCTGGCGCATTGGAAGGGTCAGGAGCGTAAAGAAAGCGTCGCATTTGATCTTGGCACGGCAGTCCATGCGCATTTGCTGGAGCCAGAAAAAAGCCTAGTCAGATGCGGGCCAGAGACAAGGCGCGGCAAGGAATGGAAGCAAGCAAAAGAAGACGCTGATAAAGCTGGCGCTGTGCTTTTGCCGGAAGCCGAATACAAGCAAAGCATAGATATGGCGCAGTCCGTATTGCAGCACAGCGTTGCGCATCATTTGCTGACGCATTCTGATCTAATTGCAGAAGCGTCGTTCTTCGTGACAGATCCAGATTTAGATTTGCCGCTCAAAACACGCCCAGATGGTCTATTGGTCAAGCAGGGCATAGCGATAGATATAAAGACATGCGTTGATGCATCGCCAAAAGGATTCGATAGATCGCTCAGAAATTTTGGCTACGATTTGCAGAGTTCATTTTATTTGCATTGCCTTAATTTAGAAGGATTACGCATAAAGCAGTTCATGTTTATTTGCGTTGAAAAGGAAAAGCCATACGCCGTATGCGTTCACGAAATGAGCGAAATGTATCTGCGGCACGCGCATAATCGCATGATGGAAACGCTCTACACCATCAAGCATGCGACAGATAACGAGGAATATGACACCGGCTGGGATGAAATAAACACCATTCACTTGCCGGACTGGATGAACGCGTCAGGCGCGTTCTAACAAATGTTACAACAGATCCCAGCGTGGGGGTGCCACGCAAACAACCAAGGAGTTGCACATGCAACATATTATCAGTAACGCCGTTGCGCGTTATCCTCGACTAAACGGCACATATAAATTCGACAGCGGCGAAATGCGATCCGTGAAGTGCGATGCATTAGACGATGGGGCCGCCTATGATATGTCATTTATTATGACGCCAGATCAGGCAAAGCAGCTACATTCGCTCTGCATGGAAGCGTATAATAACGCCGCGTCGATGGACAGCAAAAAGAAATGGCCGGAAAAGCCGTCAAACCTGCCATATAAAAAAGGCGATGATGGCGAAATAATCGGCAAGGCAAAACTAAAAGGCGCGTATGGCATGGAAAAGACTAGCCCGCCGCGTCAGGTAGATGCCCAGCGCAATAAGCTGCCGGATGACTTTATGCTGACGTCAGGCAGCAAGGTAAACGTGGCCGTAACGCTTGTGCCGTATAACACTGGGTCGATTAACGGCATCAGCTTGAGATTGCGTGCTGTTCAGGTGCTTGAGCTTGCCGAGCTTCAACATGGCGCTGATCCATTCGATGCTGTGAGCGGGGGCTACACAGCCGCAGCAAGCCCAGCGGTAGATGATCCGTTTGCATTGCCGCCAGCAAGCCCTGCGCCTGCCACGGCAGCGCCCCAATCGGCGTCGGATTCATTCGATGATGAAATACCCTTTTAGCATATAAAAAAGCCCCGCCCGAACAGTGCGAAACCTAATCGGGCGGGGCAACCAGAAGCAGAGGTATGCACGATTATGTTAAGCAATTTAAGGCAGGATAGCAAGTTCCCCACCGCGCATTGGGCAGAATGGGGCAACGAGATAGTCAAGCTCCTTAACCTAAAACAAACCAGCAAGGGCGAGCATCATGGGGCATGCCCGAATTGCGGCGGCAAAGACAGGTTTTGGATAAAGGAATTTAACGGCGAGGTCATGGTTAATTGCAGGCAGTGCAATGATTTTAAGGCCATACAGGAAGCATTGCGCAGCCAAGGATTATGGCCGGACGCAAATAAAATGCCGGATCTTGCAAGGCCGCAAAATAAAGCCATAGAATGGCCAGCGCAGGGGGAACAAATAATGCCGGAAACCGAGCAAGCGCAGGAAACTCCAGACGCGGAAACGCACCCGTATCTCGTACGCAAAAACGTACAGCGTCATAACGCTATTATTGACGGGCCTGATCTGCAAATACCAATCATAGACGTGACAGGCAGACGCCAAGGTGTGCAGTTTATCGACGAGGACGGCAAAAAGAAATTTTCGTATAAGATGCCGGTCAATGGTAATTTCTCCGTGATCGGCGGGCCAATCAGGGATTTTGCATATATTGCTGAAGGCTGGGCAACGGCGGCTTCGATCGCGCAGGCAACAGGTAAGCCAGTCGTGTTCGCGCTAAACGCGGGCAATATACATAAGGTCGTGGCGGGGCTTAGGGAAGCCAAGCCAAACGCAACGCTGATTGTGGCAGGAGATAATGACGAGGCTGGCATAAAAGCAGCGGAGCAAGCATTTGCTGAGCATGGCGTTGAATATATTTTGCCGCCAAGCGAAGGCACAGATTTCAATGATCTTTGGGTTACGCAAGGGCCGGAGGCCACGCGTAAAGCATTGACCGTGCATAACTTGCTGGACGAGGTGTTTTTCCCAGAAGATGCGCAGGCCCAGCTTTCAAGAAATTATCTGGTCAAAAAATGGCTGGGCGAAGGGCAAATGTCTGTCCTATATGGGCCAAGCAACACAGGAAAATCATTCTTTGCGCTAGATATGTCGTGGCATGTGGCGGCAAGTAAGCCGTGGAACGGATGCAAGGTGCAAGGCGGCAGCGTGTTATATTTAGCAACAGAAGGCGGCAATGCGTTTCATAATCGTATTGTTGCGCTGCGCCAGAAATATCCTGAGCATAAAGACGTCAAGCTTGCTGTCAGACCGTCGCCGGTCAATTTACTTGACCCAAACGCGGATCTTGAAAAGCTGGCCAAGCTGGTGCGTGAAGTATCGCGCAAGCATGGGCCGGTGCGTATGATCGTGGTGGATACGCTATCGCGCAGCATGGCGGGCGGCAATGAAAATGCGCCGGATGATATGACCAGATTTATCGGCAATGTGGATGCGCTGCGCCAAGTGACGCTGGCGCATATTATGATCGTGCATCATAGCGGCAAAGATAAAGCAGCGGGCGCTAGGGGGCATTCAAGTTTACGCAGCGCAACGGACGCAGAGATTGAGCTTGACCACGACGCGGAGACGGGCATTCGCTACGCGATAGCCACAAAGCAACGCGACATGGAAACAGGCGCAAGGTTTGATTTTGTGCTGGACGTTGTTGAGCTAGGGCAAGACGAAGACGGCGATGCCGTCACAACTTGCACAATATCAGAGGCCAGCGCAGAGCAAATCGAGGAAGCCAGCAAGCCAAAGATAAGCGGCAAAAATCAGCTATTGCTGAAGCGGTGTTTTACGCAGCTGCGCGGTGAACGCGTCGGGCAACCAAACCCAGCAGGTGCAGGATTTCCCGAAGCAAGCGCCTACTGGACGATTGACGAGGAAGTTTTGCGGGATCATTTCAAGGGCAAAATTACCGGCGCAAGTAATCCGTGGCAATCATATACAAGGGCGCTTGATGCGCTAATTGCAGGCGGTCATGCGGTGCAAAATGAAGGTTTGGTGTGGTTTACGGCAAAAGATGGGCGCGTGAGGGATTAGGCGGCAAAGATAAGCGGGCTAACACTTAGTAACGTTTTGCAGGTTCAATGAAATCAATAGGTTAGCTGTTAAAATGGTAGTGAATGTTAGTAAATGTTAAGTGTATGTTAATAACTTTGGCTAAATGCTCTGCTAACTACCATTCTTAACAAAACCCTATAGGGTTGTTAAGAATGGTAAGTGATGCATAGCTGCGGTTTTGCCAAGGTTGAATTTGGATGGATAAAAAGGATTTGGAAAAATGGTTGGATCGTATGTTTGCCGTGGGTAAAGCGGTGACTTATCCTTGTGGGCATTTTGTCGGGCGTGAATGGTGCAGGTCATTTAATGAAAAGCTGGCAAGCTGTTTGACGCTTGCCGAATTGGAGGGTTTCGCCAACCGGCGCAGGTTTGATCCAAACTTGCCGCGCTGGACGGCAGCAGAGCGCGCAGAAATATTGAAGCGCAAAATTAAATTGGAAAAGGGAAAACGGAAATGAACACAGATACGACACGCGGCAAGGTGCTGGCGAAAGCGGGAACGCTGGTGCATGGGTCAAGGAATCGGGATTACGGGCCACCGCAAGAAAACTTTCAGCGCATCGCGGTCATGTGGAATGCGTACATTGCAGGCAAAGAAACGCTAACCGCGTCGGACGTGTGTATGATGATGGGCTTACTTAAGATTAGCCGCGTCTCGCATCAGGTGGATGCTGACGGGTTCGTGGATTTGGCGGGATATGCTGCGCTTGGCGCGGAGTGTGCTGGGATAGATCTGGAAGATGGCGAGTGGAAGCCCGTAGAGGGGCCATAGAGGCGCGAAACGATGCGTTGGGCTAGGGTGGGTGCTGAATTTGGTTTATGCGGCTCTGTTCGGGGTTTTATGGGGCTTGTCTGTTGGACATAACTGGCGTAGGTTTTGTCTAACGTAGTTTCCTCCCTGTCTACGTTGCGTCGCGCCTTGATTTGCTCTTACCTCATATCAGCGACACACTTGACCATGTGAAGCAATTAGCTTTGCATGGTCTTTTTTTTGGGATAGCGTGGGCAAATGATAAAGCTAACGCTGATAATGCCGGTAGAAGATAGCGAAGACGCGGAAGCTGAATTGGACGCGCTTGCAGAATATATTGAAGAACGCCTGACTGATGGGTCAAGCGTTCAACAAATTGCGCAAAGCATGGTAGAGGCTTTGGCAGGCTTGGCTGACGATGATGTCAGCGCAATGCTACATTAATCAGATTTTGCCGGACGTCCACGCGGCGCAGGCGGCCATTTTACATCATGCTCGGCAAAGCGTTCAAGCTGCCAGTCGCTCGGTTCTATCTCGAAGAATATGTTTTGCAATTCATGATAAGCGCTTTGCAGCTTGGCAACGTCCGACACGTAAAGGTCATTGCATTCGTTAAGCATCCAAACGCAATTCTGAATTGCGTCGAATGATTTTTGCAGCGCGTCGCGTTGATCTTCCTGTAGCGCGTCAAGAAACTTTTTACGCGCTGCCATGCGGTTGGCTTGGTTCTGAAAGGTTTGTTTTTCGCTAGTCATTTTTTAAACTCCTGTTTTGGTTAGCTGATGTTCGTGGATATCGAACGTGGTGGGGTTGCCCGTTTTGCTTTCGCGGGCCGATACTTCGATAGACGCCGCGCCAGAAAGCGCAAGCTGGTCATCAAAGTTATCGTTCATGATCGTATAGCATTGCAGCCAATCGATCTGGTGAGAATCATTGGCAAGCTCGTTCCATTGATTGGCAATGGCTTGCGCTTGCGCCGGTGTGTACTGGTAAGAAAACATTTAAAAAGCTCCTGATAATATTGCCGCAATGATTGGCGCGGCAAATAGGGTTACGCCGCCCGCGATGTCATGCGGGCGAATTGATTTAATAATTGCGATAAGCTCGGGGCGGGTCATGCGGCTGCCTTAAAAATCAAGGTAAGCGTCACCGGCGATGGTCACGCTGGGGTTGTCGAGTGAAGCGCCGCAAGCTGTGGCAAACGCTAATAGCTCGCTGTCATCCGCACAATTGCCGTGTTCGTTTATCCACTCGCCATGCCAATAAAGATATTTTGTATCTTCCGCGCTGCAATCGTCACCAGAAAAGCCGCAATCTTCGGTAAGCGCATTGTAAACTTCTGCGTGATCGTCCAGCTTAAATAGCTTTGCGTCAGTATAACCGCCGCGGACATCCGCGCCGCCGTGGATTTGAAGCAATAAATACTTTTCCTCGCCGTACTCGCCTTCACGCGTCAATTCTGCGCCTTGCAAAACTTGGCTATGGTTCGCGCCCCAATTATATGTGTTGAAGCTTTCGCCGTTGGGTTTAAATCCAACCATTTCCAACCATTCATGGCCGTCTATTGAAACGCCGTAATACTCGCCGCCGTGCTTCCAATCTTCCATCATCACAGAATTGAAGTTGTGGCATAGATCATCCAGCTCCAACGCGCCGCCGGTCAATAGGTGAAATACGTTTACGCGAGGCAGGATTTCCGCGACAGTTTCGCCGCCGTATTCGCGCACATATATTTCCGCTGTCGCGCTTGGCATGGCGCGGAAGTCTTCGACAGTTTTGCCCGCGTTGCGTTGCCAAGCGCGGCCATTTCCGCCGCCGCTATCTAAGAAATGGGTTCCGGTGCTTTGTGTCAGCATAGCGGCAATAGTTTGCTCTAAGGTAAGTTTCATTATATTATTCTCCTTGTTTTGCGTTGATATCCAAGAGATATCGCAAGGATATACAGAGCGCAAGCATAAAATGCAATCAAACGCAAAAAAAAGTGACGCGCAACACAGTGAGGCGCCGCCACGCAGACGCGCGCGCGAATACGCATTTTTTACCAAATGGTCAAATTTTATAAGATGACCAACTGGTCAAGATGCACCTAAAATGCAGCCATGACACAACCATAGGTAGGCATAAAATGCTAAGGCATTGTTATCGTTACACAATAAATTTAACATAATAAACATTATGAGATAAAGGCCATGCATTCAGCGCAACACGGCCAGCTTTTACAGCTTGCAGGCGCAAAAACCCCCCCCGCCAAAGCTTTTCGCCGGTAGTGTTATTATTATACCCTCACACACACAAATCCCACATGTTCAGCTATACCCCCCCCTGCACCCCCCTTGCCTTCTTACGCCGCCCCACGTAAAATTTTGCAAAATTTGGGGAAAAGCAAATGGCGGGCAGAGCGTTAAAAAAGCGCATACTAAGCGATGTGGCCAAGCGCGGTGGCATAGATTACATAACGGACAAGGTTGCATCAGGCGTGACTTTGGCCAAGCTTGCGGAAGAATATAATTGCAGCAGGTCTTACCTAAGCGCGGCCATTAATTCTGTGTCGGACTACCGCGAGGCTTTGGAGCGCGCTAGGAAAGACAGCGCCGATGCTTTTGTTGAGGAAGGCTTGGCCATATTGGACGACCTTACGCACAAGCCTGACCTGACATCGACTGACGTTAGCTTGGCGCGTGAGCGTGTTCATCATCGCCGGTTTATGGCAGGCTCTGCGAACGCTGACAGGTACGGCACGAAGCCTTCGGCTCAGGTGACGATTAGCTTGGGCGACATGCATTTGGATGCGCTGCGTAAGAATAGGTCAAGCATTATTGACGTTACGCCGGAGCTAGACAATGAGTGAAGCACAGGCAAAACTGATGAAGGATTTTGTGACGCGGTACGCGCAAGATCCTGTGCGTTTTGTTAGGGAGATGCTTGGCGCTGAGCCGCTGCCATATCAGGCAGAGTTTTTGCAAGCCATTGCGGCTGGCGAGCGCAAGATTAGCGTAAGGTCTGGTCATGGCACGGGAAAGTCCACATCCGCGTCTTGGGCCATGCTTTGGTTTTTGTTATTGCGGTTTCCGAATAAGGTTGTTGTGACTGCGCCAACCAGCGGCCAGCTTTTTGATGCGCTTTTTGCCGAGCTTAAGCGTTGGATAAATGAGCTACCCAAGGAAATATCGCAGTTACTTACTGTGAAGTCGGATCGCGTTGAGCTTGCCGCCGCATCGTCAGAGGCGTTTATATCGGCCCGCACCAGCCGTGCAGAGACGCCGGAGGCGCTGGCTGGCGTTCACTCAGAGCATGTTTTGCTGGTTGTTGATGAAGCTAGTGGTGTGCCTGAGAAGGTGTTTGAGGCTGCTGCTGGATCAATGTCGGGCCACAACGCGACCACGATACTTTTGTCTAACCCGACCAGATCCAGCGGAACGTTTTACGAAAGCCAGACAAAGATGGCATCTAGCTGGTGGACGCGTCGGTGGTCATGCGTAGATAGCCCGCTTGTGTCGGAAGAGTTCGTTGACGAGATGCGCGCAAGATATGGCGAACAGTCTAACGCGTTTTTGATAAGGGTCATGGGGGATTTTCCTCTTGCCGACGATGATACGATTGTGCCGTATCATTTGGTGGAGAGTGCCATGAAACGTGATATTGAGCTTGCGCCGAATGCAAAGACTGTGTGGGCCATAGATCCGGCAAGATTTGGTAGCGACAGGACGGCGTTTTGCAAACGTGAGTCTAACGTTATAACGGAAGTTAAGTCGTGGCAGGGCTTGGATCTGATGCAGACCGTGGGCAGGGTGATGGCTGAGTATGAGGCGTTGCCGCCCAGCCAGCAGCCTGATGAGATACTTGTAGATAGCATTGGCGTTGGCGCTGGTGTGGTTGATAGGTTGCGTGAGCTAGGCGCGCCTGTGCGTGGTGTGAATGTTGCCGAGGCTCCCAGCATGGGCGAGACGTATAATAATTTGCGTACTGAGCTGTGGTTTAAGACAAAGGCGTGGCTAGAGGATCGTTCGTGTAAGCTGCCGGAAGATGATGACTTGCGGGCTGATTTGACTGCCATACGGTATAGCTTTACCTCGTCCGGCAAGATGCAAGCCGAGAGTAAGGATAGCATGCGCAAGCGTGGCTTGCGTTCGCCGGATTTAGCTGATGCTGTTTGTTTGACTATGGCGTCAGAAGCAGCGACGGCGTTGTCAGGCCCGATGCTGTCTTGGCGTGGCGCGATACGCAGGAATTTGCGCGGTATAGCCTAATCTCGCTCAATATGTTACGCTGCGCGTAATTTATGGAGATTATGATGCCTAAAGTTGGATCAAAGCACTACGCATATACGCCTAAAGGTATGGCGAAAGCCAAGGCCGCTGCCAAGAAGTCTGGCAAGAAGGTGTCATACGCGAAGAAGAAGAAGTGATGTGGACGGCGCTGCTTTTGCTTTGCAGCGTTGAGGGTAATTGCTTTTCGTTTGGCAGCCCCGTGATGCAAAGCGAGAGCCAGTGCATACAGTCCATACCAAGCGGTTTAGAATATGCGCGGCAGATGTTTCCTGCATATCGCGCAACAGATTACAAATGCGTCCAGTGGGGCGAAGGAGCATAGGATGCCGAAGAAGGGTTTATACGCTAATATCCACGCAAAGCGTAAGCGCATTGCTGCTGGGTCTGGCGAAAGGATGCGCAAGGTAGGCAGCAAGGGCGCGCCTACCGCAAAGGCATTTAAGAAATCAGCTAAGACAGCAAAGAAGAAGTAGCATGGCAGATAGATTTTTAGATTTTATTGATATGATTGACGGCGGTGGCGCTGGCACAATGGGCGATAAGTTTGAGGGCGGCGGTATATTCTCTATGCTGGCCAATGCTCTTGCAACTCCATATGGGTCAGAGGATGATGAGCGTAAGCGCCGCGTGCTTCAGATGCGTGGTTTGCTTGCGCCGGATGAAAGCATCGCGCCAAGCGCTGCCCCACGTCCTACAGTGACACGCGGTGGTGGCGCTGGTCAGGCACAATCCGTTGCGGCTCCTGCGCCGAGTTATGCGAACATGCCGATGGGCGAGATGGGCCGTGGTGGTATGCCCGCCGCACCAAGCATGACGTTTGGTAATATTCCTGTTGGCGGTGGTATGCCTGCTGCGCGCGCAGCAGCGCCAAGTGTTCAGTCGGAGATGGCACTTCCAGATCAAAATAATATTTTTAACGGTGTGACGACGCAATTTGGAATGCCTATAATTCAAGATGAAACCATGCGTGATCCTTTCGGATATCGCTTGCCTTTTTCTGATGCAAATCAGGCTTCAGACATGGTTGCCCCGACTATGGTGACTCCGCGAACGGAGCGCGGTATAAGCTCTCCAGAAGGCACCGAAGCTTTACGGGCTAGGGCGGCTCTTAGATCACGTTTTCCGTTTGCTACTGAGCAAGAAATTGACCAAGCAATGAAAATGTCAGGTATGTAATGCCTCGCACCAAGTCAGAGAAAATAGCAGCAGCCAAGAAGCGCCACGGGTTTACAGCGGTGAATAAGCCTAGACGTGGCGGGCCAAAGAAGTTTGAGGTGCTTGCTGTTGAGGGTGACACGGTGAAGAAAATTAACTTTGGCGACCCAAATATGTCTATCAAGAAGGATCAGCCCAAGCGCAAGGCATCATACTGCGCAAGGTCGGGCGGGATTAAGGGCAAGTCAAGCAAACTAAGCGCCAACTATTGGTCGCGCAAAGCATGGGATTGTTAGATGGCAATTACAACATACGCAGAGCTGCAATCCAGCATCGCTGACTTTCTGAACCGCGATGACTTAACCAGCACAATCCCCACGTTTATTTCGCTGGCCGAGGCAAACTTTAATCGCACCGTGCGTCATTGGCGTATGGAAAAGCGCAGCACGGCGATTGTAAGCGCGCAATACACCGGCCTGCCCTCTGATTTTTTAGAGCCGCTACGGTTTAGCATTACGAGCGGCACGACCAGACGCCTTGAGTTGCTTAGCCAAGCGCAAATGCTTGATCGCCGTCAGGATAGCCACAACGTTACGGGAGATCCTAGATATTACGCAATGACGGACGGCTCAATTGAATTGTTGCCGACCCCCGCTGCTGATCGCACGCTGGAGATGGTGTATTATGGCAGCCCGCCATCATTAAGCGGCAGCAATACAAGCAACTGGCTTTTAACTTACTACCCCGATGCGTATCTATACGGCGCATTGGTTCACAGCGCACCATATCTTGCCGATGATAATCGAATACAAGTTTGGGCGGCATTGCTGCAGAGTGCCATAGATGGTATAAACGCAGATAGCGAAAAGGCCACATATGGTGGAGTTGGCCATAAAATGAAGATTAGGAGTTACTAAATGGCAACGTTAAACGATAGGGTACTAGATAACGGTTTGACCGTTTTGGACACCGAAGCAAATAGAGTTGATATTTGCTCTGCCGAGCCAACTACATACGCCGCTGCGACAAGCACGCTAACGCTTGGCAATGAAACCAGCATAAGCATATCAGCCCCCGCCGATGCTTCGCCAAACGGACGTAAGGTTACGCTGTCGGCTATCACTGGTGCATCTGTGACTGCTACCGGCACGGCAACGCACTATGCGATTACTGATACTGGCAACAGCCGTTTGCTTGCTACCGGCGCATTATCATCATCACAGGCTGTGACTTCTGGAAACACATTTTCTCTGACAGCATCAGATATTCGCATTCCAGATCCAGCATAAGGGGCTGAGCAATGGCCGTTCTTAAAAATCGGGCAAAGATGTCCACCAGTACCACAGGCACTGGAACAATTACGCTTGGCTCTGTTGAGGATGGCTATCAGACTTTTGCTGATGCTGGCGTGGCAAACGCAGATGTGGTTCGCTACGTCATCGAGGATGGCAGCAACTTTGAGATAGGCACAGGCACCTATACAAGCTCTGGCACCACCCTGTCTCGCACCGTAAGCGAGAGCAGCAACTCAAACAATGCCATTAACCTTAGCGGCTCAGCTACGGTGTTTATCGGGGCTACGGCTGAAGATATTCCTGCGCTTTATGCTGACAACGCTTCTGGAGCCACTACGCCGATAGCCAGTGGCACAAATGCAGTAGCACTAGGTTCTGGAGGCAGGGCATCAGGAACAGATACACTTGCTTTTAATAATAACTTTTCTTCTTACGGAGCCTCTGCAACAGGGGCGATTGCGCTAGGATATAAAACAAGAGCGCAAGGCAGCTATAGTTTAGCTATTGGGAAAAATGCAAACTCTTCAGGGAACGGCTGTATATCTCTGGGTGAAAATTCAAGTGCTACTTTTAATCATGGTGTAGCGATTGGATATGGCAGTTACTCCCTTAATAATACTCATGCTGTAGCAATTGGGTATAATAGTGTTTCTACCGGCGGTGGGAGTTATTCTCTTGCCTTGATGAACAGTAACTCAAATGGGGCAAATAGCCTTGCTGCACAAATAGTCAACAACACCACAAGCTATGGCGCACAGGGTGCTAATAGTATTGCGATGGGTTATCAGGCTAAAGCTTCTGTTCAAGGTGCTGTTGCTATAGGCTATGGAGCATTAGCAGAAAATAATACCCATGCAGTTGCAATCGGTAGATCATATGCAGATGGCGCAGACAGTTTTGCTGCGGCTATAGGTAATCCTCATAGTAGTCTAGGTGCTAAAGGCGATCAGTCCGTTGCTATAGGTAATGGAGCAACAGCTAGTGGCGGCAATCACTCACTTGCATTAGGGGGTAATACTGTTGCTTCGGGAAGTTATGCGGCTGCAATCGGTGGGGGTAACACTGGGAACGAAGCAACAAACCAAGGTAGTTTTGCCTTTGGCAGAGGCGCAAAATCAGATATACAAGGAAAATTTGCATTTGCTAGTGATAGATTTGCAGCAAATGGTGATGCTCAAGGGGGCATGTATATTCTTCGGGCAGATACTACAGATGCCACTGCAACGGTTTTAACAACTAACAATAGCAGCGCAGGGTCTAATGACCAAATCGTAGCTAACGCTGACACTTGCATCATGTTCTCAGGCACACTTGTGGCAATGCAGAATGGCGCACAGGATCAGGGTGGCTGGGAGATTAAAGGCTTACTGAAGAATGACGGTGGTACAACTACCTTAGTAAGCAGCAATATACAAACATTTGATGACGGTAATGGTTGGACTGTAGCTTTGTCAGCCGACAACACAAACAACGCCTTAGCAATTACCTGTACAGGTGAAGCTGCACATAACATTCGTTGGGTTGCTAACATTCAGACCAGTGAGGTGACGTATGCTTAGGAGTAATAAATAATGGGTTCTATTAATATTGATAACACAGGCTCAGGTGGCGGTGTTACACTTAGCTCTGACGGTACTGACTTACTCTTAGATGGCAGCGCAATTGGCGGCGGTGGCGGTGGTGGTGCAGATCTTTATGCTGCTAATGAAAGTAGTCCATCAGCACAGCCAAGCGCCACTGGGGCTAATGCTGTAGCGATAGGAGACAGCGCTGTAGCAAGCGGTGCAGACGCTTTAGCATTTGGTGACGGGGCTACTTCATCAAGCACAAGATCTACTGCAATTGGTTATAACCCAACTGCGTCAGGTATTAACTCTGTTGCGATTGGCCCTAACGCAAATTCTAGTAACTTTTACACGGTTGCAATCGGTTCACCTTCTAATGGAGCTGGATCAGTTGCTACAAGTGCTTTTTCAGCTATAGCGATAAATGGTTACGCTTCTGGTACAGACAGCCTAGCAGCAGCTATAGCAAGCAACAGTTCAAGCTATGGGGCGAGCGGGGCGAACAGCATCGCGATGGGGCGACTATCGAAGACTAGTGGCGCTGACGGAATTAGTATTGGAGACAACAATATTGTCAGCAACTCTAAGGGGATTGCTTTAGGTTCATCCCACTCTATATCCGGCGTTTCGGGTTATGCGATTGGCGATAGTCATACAGTTAGTGGGTTTGGCGCAGCTTGTATCGGCGGTTCTACATCTGCTGCAACTCAAACCTACGCAATGACATTTGGGCCATATGCTAAAGCGGCTGTTCAAAACGCATTTATCTTTGGTTCTAAGGGGTGGTTTTCTGCGGGGTCAGCGCAAGGTGGTATGTATATTCTGTATGCAGACACCACAGATGCAACTGCTGAAGCACTAACCACAACTAACAGCACCGCTGGAAGCACAAACCAAATCGTAGCGGCCAATGACACCTGCATCACCTTCGACGGCACCATAACCGCGATGCAGAACGGCGCACAAGCATATGCCTCATGGAAGATTGAGGGATTGCTGGTGAATGACGGCGGCACAACCACCCTCGCTAACTCCGCAACCACAGTCATCCAAAACTCATCTGGGTGGGGCATGGCTCTTTCAGCCGATAACACCAATAACGCGCTTGCCATCACCTGCACTGGTGAGGCTGCGCACAATATACGTTGGGTGGCAAACATTAGAACCACCGAAGTAACTTACGCCTAAAGGAGATACCAATGGCTATACAACACAACATTGCAGAAGGTGCCTCACAATATGGCATTAGCTTTAATAACGCATACTACCGCATCGTTACAGCGGCTGTCAGCCGTCAACGTGGGTCAGACCCCAAGTTTACCGTGATGATTGACCTCAGCGCATATGCAACAAGCTCGCCGACCGATGACACCCGCGAGGTGGACTTCAAGCGTTACAACGCAAATCTCACAGATGTAGAAGCTGCGTCTGGCTCTACATTCTTGGATAAATGTTATGCGTGGGTGATGGCGCAAGCCGATATGGATGGCTCTTCAGCCGTATAGGAGTGACTTATGGCTTTAGTATTATCACACGTTTCAACCACAGACATAACGTCGTCTACTTCAAGTGTTAATCTGTCTTTGCCTAGTGATTTTTCTATATTTCAGTTGCTGGGGGAAGACATAACTGGCTCTGGTACGCTAACCTTCTATTTGAGGGTTAGCACAGATGGAGGCTCAACTTTTAAGTCAGGAAGCACAGACTATAATACAGCTGGACGTTATAGATATGTCGCTAGCAATGGCTCTGGTTCAGTCAATATTGGAGTTATTGGTGGTTCAAATCACATTGAAATACTAAAAAACTCTGGATCTGTCAGCGATGGTTTTAATTTTAATTATCACTTGTATGGGGCGAACAATTCGGCGCTGCGGTTTTGTATGAATGGTGCATACACTGCGGTGGATAGTGTTAAACTTTTGGACACCAGTTTAAGCGGCAGTTATGACGCTACTACCGTCGTTACAGATATTCAAATCTCTATGGCTAGTGGAACTATCGAAAGCGGTAAAATTAGATTGTACGGAGTGGCATAATGAAAAAGTATGTAAACGGCGTTCTAACCGATATGACCGCAGATGAAATAGCTGCTCGCCAAGCTGAAGAAGCTGCATGGGCTGCAGGTGCTAACGACAGAGCGGCAGCGGAAGTCAGAGAAAAGCGCAACAGCTTAATCGCAGAAACCGATTATCTGGCACTGTCAGACAACACGATGACATCAGATATGCAGACGTACAGACAGGCGCTGCGAGACATTCCAAGCCAATCTGGCTTCCCGACGAATGTCACTTGGCCGACGAAGCCATAAGGAGTAATACATGCTAGGTTTCAGCCCCTTAGCGTCTGCCCCATTAGCCGACACAGGGGCTGTTGCAGATGCAGCGTTTGGCCTCGATGACATTGTTACTGGCGCTCCCACGGTTGCCGCGTCAACAATCTCTCAGGCGCACGTTATTACGTCAGCCGACATCACTGCTGGTGCGCCAACAGTAGGAACGCCAAGCGTTTCGTCGGGTCAATCGCTCACAAGCACCGACATCACGGCTGGCACACCCACGGTGGCTGCCTCAACGATTAGCCAAGCACACACGCTCACAGCGGTTGATATTACGTCTGGCGTTCCAACTGTCGGTACGCCGTCGATTGGCGCTGACACGCAGCTTACTGCCGCTGATATTACGGCTGGTGCGCCTACGGTTGGCAATGTCACGCTTATCCCGAATGAGCAGCTAACGGCTGGTGATATTACGTCCGGCACCCCGACTGTCGCTGCCTCAACGATAACGCAAATCATCAGCTTAACGGCTGACAGCATCACGGCTGGCGCTCCGACTGTCGGCGCTCCAAGCGTCACGCAGAGCCAAGCGCTGACAGCATCTGACATCGTGGCCGGTGTGCCAATTGTCGGCCCAGCACGGTTTAAGTGGCAAGTCGAAACTGTGCCAGCGGCGGTCTGGACAGAGCAGGAAGCAGCATAGTGTTTGCTGGCAAAATGATATATAGTGCAAAAAAAGCGCGAGGCGATTAAATGACGATCAGCATAACCAAACCCACAGTCGGCGGTTCAGAGAATACATGGGGAACCACGATCAACGCGGCACTTGATGACGTTGTGGACGTTCTGAACGGTGATACCGCAAGCACCCCAGACTTAACTGCTGGATCATGGAAGGTCGGCGGCACGGCTGTTACTGCTGATGCTGCGGAGATTAATAAGCTGGACGGCTTAACAGCCTCTACGAGTGAACTAAATAAACTGGACGGTGTGACGGCTACTACAGCAGAGTTGAACCATACTGACGGTGTGACCAGCAACATCCAGACGCAGTTAAACGCCAAGGCTTCTACGTCAACAAGCATTTCCGCTGGCGGCGGTTTAACGGGTGGTGGGTCTTTAGCGTCCAACCGCACCATCAGCCACTCGGACACATCAAGCCAAGGCAGCGTAAACAACAGCGGCACGACGGTTATCCAAGACATCAGCCTTGACACATATGGTCACGTTACGTCTATCGGAAGCACAACAATTAGTATTCCGACTGGCGGCCCTAACTATGCAAGCCCTTCTTTTGGGTACAGAAGCTCTGACGGAACTGTCACAACCGCTGGCTCTGGGGGTATGTATGGGGAATATAAGTTTAATGTTCCACACAACGCGGGAAGTGGCACAATCAGTGTAACTGGCTCTGGCTCATTCATAACGTGTACTTCTGGGGCCAGTGGCTACAACACTAGCGTAAGCCCAAGCAGCACGAGCGCAAGGACAACGAGTTTTTCCCTCTCCGCATATCAGGTTGCTGGAGGATCATTTTACCTTGGCCCAAATGGCTCATTAAGTATTGATGTGAACTCTAGCGGCAGGGCAAATGTTTCAACCATTGGGTTTGCTTTATAAATGACGCTCGTACCCCTCGACATCCCCGCAGGATTTTACCGAAACGGAACTGATTTAGAGCAGTCTGGCCGCTGGCGCGATGGCAGCTTGGTCAGGTGGCGGGATAACAGCTTGCGCCCAATCGGCGGGTGGCAAGAGCGCAAAGCGTCATTCAGCACAAACCCTGTGCGCGGAATGCACACATGGGAGTCAAATACCGGCACGGCCTATGCGGCTGGCGGTTCATATAATGAACTTAAAGCCATGACCGGCGGTGGCACTGTGTACGACATTGCTCCAACAGACCTAGCGACAGGCCGCGAAAATGCGGAAGTCGAAACGGGTTACGGATACGGATTTTATGGTGACGGGTTTTATGGTACTCCGATCCAGCAAAACGCCAATGCTGTTCCAGAAGAAGCCACCCAATGGAATTTAGATAATTGGGGCGAGTATTTGGTTGCTTGCAATAAGGATGACGGGCGCTTGTTGGAGTGGCAGTTAAACCCAGCAGTTAAAGCGGCTCCGATTGCAAATGCCCCTACGGGCAATCTTGGTTTAGTTGTAACGGAAGAGCGTTTTATCTTTGCCTTGGGTAGTGGCAACAACCCGCGTAAAATCTCATGGTGTGATCGTGAAAACAACACAGTATGGACGCCAGCAGCTACAAACGAGGCTGGCGATATTGAGCTTGCCGACAGCGGGCAGATCATGCAGGGCGTTAGAACGCGAGGCCAGACGCTTATTCTGACGGATACATCAGCCCACACAGCGCGATACCTTGGCCCGCCTTATGTGTATGGCTTTGAGCGCGTTGGTACATCGTGTGGGGCAATATCCCGCAAGGCTGCGTCTGACGTTGATATGGGCGTATTCTGGATGGGCCAGCGTGGTTTCTTTAGGTTTGATGGTAACAGCGTTCAAGAAATACCCTGCGATGTCTTCGACTATGTTTTTGGCGACTTCAACCCAGCGCAGCAATCAAAGGTTTGGTCGTTTGCCAACGGCCAGTACGGCGAGGTGTGGTGGTTCTATTGCTCTGAAGGCGCTACTGAAATAGACCGCTACGTTGCTTATGATTACAAGGAAGGCCATTGGCTAATCGGCAACCTATCACGCACGGCTGGCGTCCAGCGCGGCGTCTTTCGTTATCCGTTCATGGCAGGAGAAAATCCCGAAACGGTAAATTATACAGTCACAGTGGTTAATGACGGTGGCAATAAATATGCAATCGGAGGCATTTCTGGATCTGCGCCAGCTTTGACCTTTGTGCGGGGCAACACATATGTGTTTGACCTCTCAGACGCGTCAAACTCTGGGCATCCTTTTGCATTTAGGACAAGCGCAGATGCGTCATACACTACCGGCGTAACGACAACAGGAACGGCTGGGCAAGCTGGAGCCAAGGTTACTATAGTGGTGGCGAGCGATGCGCCAGATAGTTTAAAATATTACTGCACCGTTCACGGCAATTCTATGGGCAACACAATTTCTGTTGGCGGGCCGGTCAGTATTTATGAGCATGAAGTGGGCCTTAATGTAGATAGCTCATCAATCTTTGCCGAAAGCGGGCCAATATCTATTGGCGCAGGAGATCAAGTTGCGCGTGTTACTGAGCTTATCCCTGACGAAAAAACGCAGGGAGATGTCAACGTCACGTTTAAGACACGGCTTTACCCAAATGGCGCTGAGACAAGTCATGGTCCATTCACAACTGCAAACCCAACGTCAGTAAGGTTTACTGGTCGGCAAGTTCGTATGCGGGTTGATGGAGTAATCTTGTCTGACTTTAGGGTTGGCAACATGCGAATTGACATGAAGGCTGGGGGCCGTAGGTAATGCCGGTTCCAGTATTACCCCCCATTGGCCCCGACTTACGCCAGTGGGGGCGTCAGCTAACAATATACTTGCAGCAAAACCTAGCAAAGCTTGGTTTTAAAACATCAACGGATAACCCGTCTGAAAACGGCGTCATCTTATGGGATAACGTAAACGGCTACCCTGTCGTATCTAAGAATGGCGAGTTTCGGCAGATTGTTCTGGAAGATGGTCACGCTGACTTTATGAAGACGTCTGACGTCGTGCCGGTAGCAGCAAACACAGCGTACAAGCTGACTTACGATGCTCCCACCGGCAACGACGGAATAACACAGGGAACGCCAGCTTCAAGGATTGTTTTTGAAGAAGCGGGCCAATACGTCATATCGTTTTCGGCGCAAATATCATCCACATCAGCCAGCACGGTTCACTTCTACTTCTGGCCCAGCGTGAACGGCACAAACGTAGCGAACAGCGGCATGACAACAGCGCTGCACCGGAATAACGCCACACTGGTCACGTCACGCACGCAAATATTTACCGTTGCGGCGAATGACTACTTGGAAGTGAACTACATGATAGACAGCACAAGCGGCTTCTTAAACTACACCGCAGCGTCTTCGCCTGTGCCAGCAATACCCGCCTCAACCTTAGCGATTACGAGGCTTCATGGATAAAGAGCTTGAAAGATGCCGTGATTGGATTGAGGCCGCTCTGGAATACTCAGGCGGCACGCATGACTTTATCGACGTTGCCGAGGGTATATACAAAGGTAGCATGCAGCTCTGGCCAACGCCGAGGGGGTGTATAGTAACTGAAATCGTGGTATATCCTAAGAAGAAGGTTTTAAACGTATTTCTTGGCGGCGGTGAATTGGGTCAGATTTTAGATATGCACGAAGATGTGGTAGCATGGGCAAAATCTCAAGGATGCTCTGCATTGACGATGACAGGCCGGTTTGGCTGGAAGAAACCATTGAAGGCGCATGGATGGGTTCCATTGCACGCCTCATACTTGAAGGAGTTTGAATAATGGCAGGCGGCAAGGGCGGCACACAGACGTCAGAGATTAAGATTCCAAAATACATCGAGGATGCGGCTCGCCGCAACTTGGCTAAAGCAGAGGACATCAGCCAGATTGGCTATGTGCCTTATTACGGGCCAGACGTTGCAGCATTCACGCCAATGCAAGAGGCATCATTCCAGCAAGCTGCTGATGTGGCATCTGCGTTTGGCCTTGCCGCGCCTACGACACAAACGGACATTATGGGCGGTATGCCTGCCCCCACCCAATACGCTGGCGGGGTAAGGGGCTACAGCGCAGCGCCAATATATGAGCAGGCTGTGTCTGAGCTTGCCGCACAGCGCCCAGCGCAAGCTGAATATCTGCAAAGCTTTTTCATTGATCCAATGACCGGCGAAGCCATACGGGATTACGGCCAGCCAGCGGTATCTCCCGTTGCGCCTATGGCATCTCCCGTTGCGGGTGGCGGGGGAGGGTCTGATGACCCCATATACACTGCGCCAACCGGCAACCCATACGCAGATGATTATTTTGGCGAAAGTATTGTGAACTTTGTATCTGGCGGCGGCATACTCGGCGCGGCGAAGGATGCTTTTGCTGGCCTAAGCGATACCCCATCGCAGTCGGTGGCAAGAGACTTGCGCCGTCAAGGAATTGAAGCAAGTGGCGGCGGCGGCGTCTACACTGGCGGGAATAGATAAAGGATAAGATAATGGCTGGACAAGGTGGAAAAGGCGGCGGTCAGGTAGCGCAGCCATTTAACGTGAACCAAGCGGCGGCTGGCGCATTGCAAGGCGCGCTTGGTGGCACGCAGGCAGCAATGACAGGCCCGCTGCAAGTTGGCGCGTTTATGAACCCATACACGCAGCAAGTGATTGATCGCACGCAGCAGGACATTGCTAGGCAGCAAGAGATGGCAATGAACCAGCTTGGCGCTCAGGCATCAGCAGCGCGTGCGTTTGGTGGATCTCGCCAAGGTGTTGCCGAGGGCGTTGCTGCTGGGGAATACGGGCGCATGGCAGGCGATATTGCAGCTCAGCAGCGCCAAACCGGATATACCACAGCAATGCAGCAGGCGATGGCCGACAGGCAAGCACGCCTTGGCGCAGCATCACAGCTTGGCGCATTGGGCCAGCAAGCATTTGGCACGGGCCAAGCGATCCAGCAGCAAACTGCGCAGCAAGGCTTATTGCAGCAAGGATTGCAGCAGGCGCTCATCGATGCAGCAAAAGGCCAATACGCTGGATACACAGGCGCACCACAGGCAGCTCTTGCCGCGCCATTGGCTGCGCTTGGGGCAGCGCCAGTGCCACAGGCAACAACGCAATCACGTCAGCCCGGTCTGTTTGATTACTTAATGGGCGCGGCCTCAATTTACTCTATGAGCTAAGGAACGTAAGGCATGGAAAACCAAGGTTTAAGCTTCACAGAGCAAGACTTTATCGGTCAGGAAAAAACAGACCGCCGCAAGAATATGGCTGGCGCGCTTGCTGGATGGTTAAACAGCATGTCGATCAATCCTGACCCAAACTTGCCGCAAGTCTTGCAGGCAGCGCAATCAAGGCGCGCAGACAAGATTAAAGGCAACCGCACGGTGAATATGCTTGAGCAGGCTGGTCGCACTGATCTTGCCGACATGGTAAAAGCAGGAACGCTAGACCCGAAGCAAGCAGCAGCGCAGCTATTTGCAGAAGCTGGTGAGCGCCGTGCGTTTGAGCGGCAGAAGGAATTGGCAAGGTTCCAAGCGGGGCTGAAGGGGCCAGCGAAGCCAACAGCGTTTGAGTCTAAAGTGGCTCTGTACAGGGCATCATATCCTGACCTTACAGACGCACAGGTACTTGAGAAAATTGAATCTGTAGAAAAAGCGCCTAAAACTGTTGTTAGCGTTGATTACGGCAAAGAGGGCGGCCCACCTAAGTCATTCGAGTTTGTTGATAAGGCGTTTGCGAAAGATGTTGTGCAATGGAGTTCCGGCGGCGCTACTGATGCGGTCAAAAACATCAACCAGATCAGAGATGTTGTTCAAGACATTGATATGGCCGTGTCTGAAGGTAGAACTACATCAGGGCCGCTAATAGGAGTTCAGAACGACTTAGTCCAATCGTTTGTGAACCCCGAGGCAACAGATATCCGAAACCGAGTCCAAGAGGTTGTTCAGCGTAACCTTAGAGAAATACTTGGCGCTCAGTTTACTCAGGCTGAAGGCATGGCGCTGATTGAGCGGGCTTACAACCAAAGGCTGTCCCCTGAGATGAATTTGCGCAGACTTAACGCTTTGCTGGAGCAAATGTCTACCGCCGCAACGGCAAAGCAGCAGATGTATGAGCATTTTATGAAAGAAGGAACTCTATACGGGTATAGAGCTGGCGCAACTCTCCCAACCTTAGATCAACTTCATGGCGTTATGGATGTGTTTGACCGGCAGCAGGGCCGTGACACAAGCGATTTGCGGCCAAAACCCTCTGGGTCCAGCGCTATACAAGCAGCCGACAAAATAGTTGGGATAGAATAGGGTTAAGCGGAATGGCGACATCACAAGAAAAAGCTGAAAAATACGCTAATTGGCTTGTTAATAACCAAGACAAAAAAGGCACTTCCGAATGGGATACTGTCTCAAGCGCTTACCGCGAAATTCGGCAGCAAGCAGCAGCTCCCGCCCCTGCGGCCCAAGAAGGTGGCGCAATGGAGACATTGGCAGATGTCGGAGCTGGCTTAGGCTCTGGCGTTGTCAGGGGCATTGAGGCAGCGGCAAGCCTCCCCGATTTAGCGGGAAGAGGAATAAGCGCAGCACTTCAATACCCTATGGGCCTTTTGGGAATAGAAAGAATAACCCCAGAAGAAAAAGAAAAAGCACAAATTCTGGACATCCAGAAAGACATAATACAGCCGACAGCTACAGCCGCTGGCGCAAGATACGAGCCAGAAACAGTATATGGGGAGCTTGCGCAAAGAACTGGCGAGCTTCTTCCTTTTGCCGCAGCAAAGCCTGTTAAGTTTGCCTTAGCGCCAGCGGCGGCTGGTTACGCAGCAGAAGAGGCGGCAGAAGAAGCGGGAGCCGGTGAGGGCTTGCAGCTTGCGGCACGACTTGCCGGAGAGATTGCTGCGCCTTTGCCCGCAGGGAAGGCAATCGACACAGTTAGGGCGATAGCTGATTTAAGAAAAACAAAGGATCTAAGCGATCTTGCGAAGTCTCCAAGCCTGACTGAAGCGCAATCTAAGAGAATGCAGCGAGCGGCAAGGCTTGAGGATCAGGGCATCAAGGTCAGCGCGGCGCAAGCTGTGGGGGATGATGCTGCATTGAGGGCAGAGGCCCAAACATCAGGCGCAGCGGAGTTTATGCAGTCTCAGCTTGAAAACTTCACATCTGCTGTCATGCAAAAAATAGGATCTAGCTCAAAGTTTGCTGACAGTGCGGCGCTGACTGAGGCCCAAGGCCGCATTGGCGGCGTGATGAATGAGGTTTTATCCGGCACTAACACAAAATTATCCGCTGGTGATGCAAGGAAGTTTTCCAAAGCTTTGCAAAAGTTTAAAAACTTGAAGCCATCAGGCGTAGAAATCGAAAGCATGAATAATTATTTTGCAAACGTTAACAGGCGTATTGCAAATGCTGCTGTCGGAAAGCCTTTGACGCCGGATGAATATATTTCCTTTAGAGGCGAACTAAGCAAGCTTACTATGCGTAGCGAGAAAGCAGTTAGAGATACAGCAACAGACATGCTGAACGTGCTGGACGGCGCAATGGATAAGACTTTGAGCGATCTAGGAAGGCCGGAAGACTTTGAGCGCCTTAAAGATGCAAGAAGGATGTACCGCGATTATATCGCAGTCGAGGATGCCGCTTTGCGGGCGGGGGCCGCCCAAGCTAATGACCTTATAAGCCCAAGCGCCATGTCATCAGCCTTGAAAAAGCAAAGCAAGCGTCAGTACGGGCAGGCTAAGCGCGGGGATCTGGGTGATTTAGCATCAGACGCCGATGCTGTATTGAGGTTCCCTAAAACGTCTGGAACCGCTGAAAATCTTGTGGCAGCAATCGGGCCTGCCGTCGCCAAATATGGCTCAAGAGGCTTGGTTGGATCTGGGGTGGCTAGCGTAGTAGGGATTGATCCCAGAATCGGTGCCGCCATTGCCACTATCGGCCCAGCAACATTTGACAGATTGGCCCTTACAGAAAAGGGCGTCCAGTACCTAACCAATCAGATGGTTAAAAGCGATCCAACTTTCTTTACCAAAGATAACGCCAGAATGATTGTTGGCGCTATTGCAAATGCGATCAAGGAACAGGAACAATAACATGCAACCACAACCAAAAGATCGCCGCGAGATAGAAAGCATTGTTCAGAATGCGATCAGCGAGGCAGTTGACTTCGTTGAAAGCGAAATCAGCCAAGACCGCATCAAGGCGCAGCGCTATTACGATGGCGAGGTTGATATTGGATATGAAGACGGGCGCAGCAAGGTTGTGGCGACTAAGGTGCGAGATACCATACGCTCAATCAAGCCGAGCCTTATGCGGATCTTCATGTCAAGCGCAAGGCCGGTAGAGTTTATCCCGAAAGGCCCAGAGGATGTTGCATTGGCCGAGCAGGCCACCAGCTACGTCCAGCATGAGTTTACGCGTCTCGATGGATACAGCGTGCTGAATGATGCGTTCCAAGATGCAATGGTCAAGAAGCAGGGCATCGTAAAGGCATATTGGCAGGATTACCCTGTTGCCGAGATATACACTTACACCGACTTATCGGACGATGAATATACGTTCTTGCTGGACGCTGATGACGTTGAGGTGCTTGAGCATACGATGGAGATGTCTATCTCTATGGATGAAATGGGCATGGAGGTTGAGCTTCCCATTCATTCGGTCAAGATCAGCCGCACAGAGATGAAGGGCGAGCTGCGCATGGAAAGCGTGCCGCCAGAAGAGTTCTTCGTTAATCGTGATTGCCGCTCATTTGACGATGCCTATGTCGTAGCGCACCGCACAGATATGCGTGTTGGCGACCTAGTTGAAATGGGCTTTGACTTTGATGTCATATCCAACCTGACGCCAATCGACGGCACAAACGACATGACCGGCGCAGAAGTACTTGAGCGGCAAGGATATGAAGAAGACTTGTCAGACGAGGACGAGCTAGATCCAGCCATGAAGCTTGTAGGAATTACAGAAGCTTACATGCGTATGGACATAGATGGCACAGGCGTTCCGGTGCTTTATAAGTTCCTATGCGGCGGCACGGCATACGAGCTGCTGGATTACATGCCATGCGACGAGATCCCGTTTGCCAAGTTTGAGGTCGATCCAGAGCCGCATAGTTGGTATGGCCATAGCGTATCTGAGCTGATTGAGAATGACCAAGACGCGGCAACATCAATCTTGCGGGGGATCTTGGATAACGTAGCCATGACCAACAACCCACGCATTGGGATTGTGGACGGCGCGGTAAATATTGATGATGTGCTTAACAACGAGATCGGTGCTTTGGTCAGGATGCGCCAAGCCGGAGCCGTGCAGGATCTGAGCGTACCATTTGTTGCGGGCCAAACCCTATCTGCGCTGACATATATGGATCAGCTTACAGAGCAGAAGACAGGCGTTACAAGCGCCTCTGTGGGGCTGAACCCAGACGCATTGCAGTCTACAACCAAAGCAGCCGTTCAAGCCTCTGTGCAGGCTGCTGCGGGCCAGACAGAGGTAATGGTGCGTAATCTTGCTGGCGGTATGCGTGAGCTATTCGGCATTATGCTGCGCTTGATGAATAAGAACGTAGACGAAGAAAAGATGATGCGTATGAACGGCCAGTTTGTGCCGATTGATCCGCGTGTCTGGGATACGTCTATGGACATTAGCATCAACGTCGGGCTTGGCACAGGCCGCGAAGAAGAAAAGCAGATGGCATTGCAGCAAGCCTTGCAGATGCAGACTATGGTTTACCAAAACTATGGCCCAATGAATGGCTTGGTGAGCTTAACCAATATCCGCAACAACTTGGCTGACCAGTTGGCCTTATCCGGCGTGCGCAATGCTGATCGCTACTTCGCGCCAATCACGCCAGAGATTGAGATGCAGATGCTACAGATGCAGCAGCAACAGCAGGCGGCAATGGCGCAACAGGGTCAGGCGCAAGACCCGAATGCTGCATTCTTGCAGGCTGAGCAGATGAAGGCGCAGACTAAAGCGCAGACTGACATGATGAAGCTTCAGTTAGATGCTCAGAAAGCAGCGGCAGATGATGATCTCAAGCGCGATAAGATGGCTCAGGATCTGATGGTAGATGCCGCCAAGATATATGGCCAATACGGAACCGCAGTGGACACGGCTCGCATCAAGGCAGAGCAGGATAAAGTTCGCATGATCGGCGGCATTGCTCAGGGTACACCACAGTGAGCGCCGACATCCGCATACAAGCCGATGACGCAAAGCGGCTAAAGAATGACACGGCGTTTCAGGCGTTCGTGGACGATGTTCGTGAAGAGCAAATGCGCCTCTTCGCCAACAGCGCAGCCTCTGACATAGAGATGCGCGAAGAAGCACACGCAATACTGCGTGCGTTAAACAAGATCGGTGACGCACTCGACGCTGCGATTGCAGCAGAGGTCATTTTAGATCGCAAACGAAGGAACTAGCACCGTGGAAGCGACTAGCCTAAATAATGCCGTAGAGGCAATGTTGGCCCCAGAGCCAACAGAAGAAAATCAAAGCGAAGCAGTGGAAGCAACTGAAGCGCCAACTCAAGACGTTGAGAGCGAAGTGGTTGATGATATTGCCGAAAGCGATGATGACGTCGAGGCATCCGACGAAGACATGGAAGGCATAGAAGATGTCGAATATGTCGAAGATGACCAAATTGATGACGACGACCTAGTAGAGGCGGCTGAAGACACCAGTTTCATCCCCGTTAAAATTAACGGCAAAGAAGAAAACTGGACACTGGATCAGTTAAAGCAATCTGCGGCGGGTCAGGGTTACATCAATCAAAAGATGCAAGAGAATGCAGCCTTGGAAAAACAACTCAAGGAACAGTCTCAAGCATTAGCCCAGCAGCAGCAAGAAATCTTGGCTATGTACCAAAACGCACAGCAAGGTGGTCTGCAAGCCCCAACCCCACCGACTAAAGAGCTTTTCGACCAAGACCCTATTGGGTACATGGAAGCGAAGCTGCAATATGACGAGGCAAAGGCAACGCATGACCAGCGGCTAACTGAACTTCATGGAATGCAGCAGCAGCAAGCGAAGCAACAGCAAGAGGCTCAACAAGCCTACCTTGCCGAGCAAGCGCAAGTGCTGACCCAGCATATCCCTGAGCTTGCAGACCCAGAGAAAGGCGAGAAGTTAAAATCAAGCCTTATCGAAACTGGGGTTTACTACGGCTGGACGCCAGAAGAAATGTCCAAAGTCGCAGATGCAAGGTATGTGCGGGCATTGAATGATGCGCGTAAGTACAGACAGTTGGTAGCGAATAAGCAGAAGTCACAGGCAAAGGCTAAAGGCGTGCGCCCTGTGGTGAAAGCTGGTGCAAAGAAGCGCCCAGATGGGCAGGCTGCTACCCGTAAAAAAGCGCAACAGCGCTTGCAGAAGTCAGGTTCAATCGATGACGCATTGAGCTTGATGTTAAAAAGCTAACTCCTTGAAAGGATTAAGGAAATGACACAGCCGACTAACACATTCGACACATATGATGCCATTGGCATCCGTGAAGATTTATCTGATGTGATCTACAATGTAGATCCTGACGAAACACCGTTTTACTCAAAGTCGGGTAAAACAAAAGCCAAAAACACTTTGGTTGAGTGGCAAACACAAGCGTTGCGCGCATCTGCGGTAAACGCTCACATTGAAGGTGACGCAACATCTGCCGATGCCGTTACCCCAACTGTACGTCTCGGCGCACGCACACAGATCTTTAAAAACGCTGTGGTTATTTCAGATACGGACGAAGCGGTAGACAATGCCGGTCGTGCAAAGGAAATGGCTTACCAGACTTTGCTTATCGCTAAAGAGCAAAAACTGGACATCGAAAAAGCGCTTTTTGCCAACCAAGGTAACGTAGTTGGCTCCTCAACTGCTGCACGTAAAACTGGTGGTGTACCATCATGGTTGATTACTAACGTAAACTTTGTTTCAGCAAGCTCTGGCGCAAACCCAACCGGCGACGGCACAAATGCACGTACAGACAGTGGCGCTCCAACTGCGTTTACGCAGGCCAAGTTTGACGACGTTATGCAGTCAATCTGGGAAGAAGGCGGCAAGCCAGATACTTGCTATCTGTCAGCCTTCCAGATGAATGTTGCTCTGGGCTTCACCGGTAACAACAACCAGCGTTCAGCGGTACAAGCTGGTGACGAGACTGTGGTCAAATCACTTGCAGTCTACGTGACTCCTTGGGGTACAGTGCAGTTCATGCCATCACGCGAAAACCGCAGCCGTGACGTGTTCATTTTGCAAGACAACATGTGGGAATGCGCAGTATTGCGTGGAACCAAAAACGTTGCCTTGGCCAAAAATGGCGACAACACCACACGTCAGGTTACAACAGAGCTGGCGCTTTGCTCGAAAAACGAGAAAGCATCTGGCGCGATTTACGACAACACCACATCGTAATATAATACAAGAAGGGGCGGTTTGCGCCCCTTCTGCTTAACTGAGGGAATGACATGAAAAAAGTTTTAGTTGTAGGTCACAAGATCCACACATCAATCGGCAAGCTTGTCAAAGGCGACAGCGCTGAGCTGCCGACAGCAGAGGTTGAGACGCTTATGCGCGTTCGCCCAGATGCTATGAAAGTGATGGGGGATGTTGCCCCAGCGCCTGCACCCGCACCAACTAAGCGAGCCAAGAAGAATAATGCCTAAAGTTTCCGAAATAATTGACTTTGAGCATGACCACATGGTCATCAAAAAGAAGCATGACGTCAGCCAAGCGCTAAACGACGTGCAGAAAGCCAAAGACGCTGGCATAGGCATGTCGGGCGAGAATAGGCTTGTTGGGTTCTTAGACGGCGCTGTGCTGGCTCAGTGGCTCAAGGAAGCTGGTGTATCATGGTCTGACACAGAAGCGGCCAAGGAAGTTGTCAAACGCAAGATGATGTCCGGCGAGTTTTCTAAGTTCCGCGTTTGGGAAGGGTCTTACTAATGGACGCTGACATGCTTTGGACGGCGGCTCTTACTGCTGGATTGGGCCTGATCGGCTGGGTGCTGAAAAGCGCTGTGGACGAGATGCAGCGCCTCAATATTCTGCTGAACAAGACCCGCGAAGAAATGGCGCGCGATTACGTCACCAAGGCAGACAGCACAGCCGTCATGGGTCAGATCGTTTCGCGCTTTGATCGCATCGAAGAGAAAATAGACCGCCTGATGGAGCGGTGATTTGCTCGCTCGCCAGCGTAGCCGTTGGCGTGCTTGCTTATGGGCAGATTTACACCGCGTGTATATACAGATGCCCATATCCATCCTTCTGGTATCACTACCCATATGTTATAAGGGTGGAGTATAATAGTGGATGCCCGCGTTTCGCTGACGTGGGTAAAGATGCCAAATGATAGACCCTTTTACAGCATTGGCGGCGGTAAAATCTGCGGTTTCTGCGGGCAAGGAGATTGTCAACGTAACCAAGCAAATTGGTGAGTTTTTTGACGGCGTAGATGATTTGCGCGCAGCACATGAGCGAAAGAAGAACAGTCTTTTTTCTGGGTCAGATGAAAACGCGATGGAAACCTTCGTGAACTTGCAAAGGGCCAAGGACGCAGAAGAAGAATTGCGCCAAATCGTAATTGCAACCAGAGGCTTTAGCGCTTGGGGTGAGTTGCAAGCCATCAGGGTACAAGCAAGGAAGGATCGCAAGGCAAAAGCAGAAGCGGAAAGAAAGCGGAAAGCTAAAATTGTTGAGCGTATATTTATATGGGGCGGCGTGATTATCTGCTTATCAATAATGCTTGGAATATCTGTTGTTGTTATTTTGGGGTTGCAGGGGCGGCTATGAGCGACGGCGTGTCAGGCATAGGCAGCGCGCCGTTTAACGTAGGCAGCGACATACACCAGCAAACGCAGACGCGTGAGCGCATAGAGGCGCATCTAGCTGAGCAGATGGTGGCTAAGCAGCACAGGGCCAACCACAGCCACTTAGAGGCTCTGGCAAAGCAGCGATTTGATTTGCAGGAAACGTATGATAGGTTTGGCCGCAAGACAAATGCTGACAGGCCGCAAGGAACAAACATCAACATAGAGGTGTAAGATGGAAAAGCTTTTGGAATATAAGATCATGCCGCGTCTTATGATGCTGGTAATGACGGTGATGTATATACGCGTCATAGAGTGGTTTATGTCTTTGCCGCAGGATGTGGTCAGCACGCAGGCTACAGCGCTCACGGCGACCGTCACAGGTGCTATGACAGGTGCTTTTGCCGTGTGGCTGGGGTCTGAAAAATGATACAAGCATTCATAGGCCCAATCGCAAATCTCGCGGGTAGCTGGTTGCAGGGTAAAGCGGATAAGACCGCAGCAGAAGCTAAGTTGAAGCTTACTGAGGCAGAAACAAAATCCAAGATCCTTCTCAGCGAAAAGACAAGCGTTGCGGATTGGGAACGGATTATGGCGCAGGGAACTCAAAGCTCATGGAAGGATGAATATTTAGTTTTGCTTTTCTCAATACCTTTGGTGCTTTCATTTTGTGGGGAGTTTGGAAGAAGCGCTGTCGCAAATGGTTTTGCTGCGTTGGAATCCATGCCAGAATGGTATCAGTACACATTAGGCGTAATCGTAGCGAGTAGCTTCGCGGTAAGGTCAGCAACTAAGTTTTTTGGGGGTAGGAAATGAGCGTCGCATTAAAGCTTCTGCAGGAAAAGGTTGGCGTTGAGCCAGATGGCGCGTACGGGCCAAATACAGCGCGTGCAATCACCAAGCACTACGGGCTTGACCGCGTTAAGGCTGCGCACCTTTTGGGGCAGGCGGGCCACGAAAGCGGTGGGTTTAAGCTGACACGCGAAAACCTAAACTATTCGGTGGAAGCCATGATGCGCGTCTGGCCGTCACGCTTCCCCGACGAGGATAGCGCCAAGCCGTATGCCCGCAACGGCGCTAAGCTGGCC
>Ga0181411_1000048_pt1 | contig 33868 bp, 47 predicted proteins | sample 34SPOviralmetaG_FD_130114 | JGI IMG/M metagenome (GOLD analysis project Ga0181411, IMG submission 130114) | Marine viral communities from the oligotrophic San Pedro Time Series (SPOT) site, San Pedro Channel, CA, USA - 34 SPOT_SRF_2012-07-09 | ecosystem: Environmental > Aquatic > Marine > Strait...
AATCTTTTACTTCTTTTTGCTCAAGTAATACTACATAGATTTTGGCATTTAATAAAGCACGGAAAGTGGACAGATTAATGAAGAAAATAAGTTATAGTCAGTATTCAATGTGGGCTCAATGCCCTTATAGATGGAAGTTAGCATATGTAGAAGGTAAGCGCGAATTTACAGAATCGATACATACGCTCTTTGGAACATCAATGCACGAAGTGATACAAACATTTCTAACTGTGATGTATGAGGATACAGCAAAAGCTGCTGACGCTTTACCATTAGAAGAGATGTTAAGAATTAGAATGAAACGTAATTATGAAAATGCTATGTCAAAGAATGGTGGAGTTGAGTTTTGCACACAAGCAGATATGGTTGAGTTTTATGATCATGGGTTACTTATATTAGACTTTATCAAAAAGAGAAGAGCTCAATACTTCAGTAAGAAAGGTTATGAACTTATCGGCATAGAAGTTCCACTTGATTATGACTTACCTAATGGTATTAAGTTTATAGGTTATTTGGATGTGGTTATAAGAGATACAGTTAGAGATGTAATCAAAATATATGATATCAAAACATCTACTATGGGCTGGAACAAATGGCAGAAGGCTGATAAATTGAAGAGTGACCAATTATTATTATACAAACAATTCTACTCAAAACAATTCAATCATCCGTTAGATAAGATAGAAGTTGAATACTTTATCGTGAAACGAAAGTTATACGAGAACTTAGACTTTCCACAAAAGAGAGTTCAGAAGTTTGTTCCTGCTAACGGTAAACCATCAATCAACCAGGTAACAAAAAGATTGTCAGAATTTATGGAAGAATGCTTTGATTCCGAAGGAGAATATAATATCGAACATACTTATAGTAAACAGGCATCTAAGAAAAATTGTAGATATTGTGATTTCAATCAAACAGAATTCTGTGATGAAGGAGTTAAATAATGGTAAAAATAATACTGAGAATGAATTTAGCCGACTTTATAAATACTAAATATGAATCGGATGTGATTGATAGGCTTGATCTCATTTTTAAAGACTCGATACAATTTTACTTAAAGCTATGGTATGTAGATGGCACATTGAAAGCTAGTGAATTAAAAGACTTTTTATTAAAATACGAAAGTAGGCTACACTTTAAAACAAACATAAAAGTCGGCAGTGATTTAGGAATAAATGATTTTGTTTGGTTTGACATCCTTAATAAAAATAGTATATCCAATAGCAACAGAGTTAGATTTCAATATGCTTATAATCATAATTCAGATATTTTAAATGGTCTTAGCGAATTTCGTAAGTGTGCTAAATTTTGCACATCAGACAAACCACCTAAAAGAATACAGAAAAGGAATGATAATGAAAGTAGCAATCATAGGTAGTAGGAGATATGAAAATAGGAGAAGGATACAAGAATTCGTATTTAAGTTAAAAAATAAATATGGTGAAGAGTTAGAGATAGTAAGTGGTGGTCAAAAAGATGGGGCTGATGGTTTTGCAAAGAAATATGCTTTAGAATTTGATATAAAATATTCAGAGTTCCCGCCTGCTCACTATTCATTTAATCAGCATTGTGTAAGAGAAAGTTATAGGTATGGTCGTCCATATGCTGCATGGCACTACCACGATAGAAATAAACATTTGATTGAATACTCTGATGTGGTTGTTGCATTTACTTTGAAAGAAGAAATGACTTCTGGCACAGAAAGTGCTTTAAAAGAAGCAATAAAAAAAGAAAAAAAATATGTAATAATAAATTAGTTTTTACTATTTATATACATATATACGGAGGAAATGTTATGTTGAAATTAACATCCGTAAAGTTATTAGACAATCTTTACAAAAAATTCAAAATAAGTAATTTAGATGATAACTTTACATTACAAAAGCTAATCAATCGTTCAATGGACTTATACATCAATGACAACGATTTTAGAAATCAAATAAGTGAATACAAAAACCTTATACCAAGCGGAAGTTCTCTGTGAGAAAAGATATTTTAAATGCGAGTAAACTTCATTTTGAAGCTCATATCGAAAAGCATAAAGTGAACGTAAACAACTTACTGAGAAATACTGTCGGTGTCGCTGAGCATTCTGATATTATGGATACGATAGAAAAAGAGCTGGCAATTATAGCTGAATATGATGATAAGCTAAATGTATTAGAAAAATATTTTATGAAAGGTGAAAATAAAAAAGAGGTTATAAATGGTTAAGAAAAAGATTTTACTATTATCAGATGATCTAAGAATGTCATCTGGTGTGGGAACAATGTCTCGTGAATTTGTTATGGGGACATTAAAAGATTTTGATTGGGTTCAAGTTGCTGGTGCTATTAAACATCCTGAAGCTGGTAAATTTATAGATATGAATGATGCTGTTCGTCAAGAAACTGGTATAAAAGATGCTTGTCTAAAAATAATTCCTACTGATGGTTATGGTAATCCTGGCTTAATAAGGCACGTAATTGCTACAGAAAAGCCAGATGCTATATTACATTATACAGACCCTAGATTTTGGGAATGGTTGTATCAGATGGAGCACGAGATAAGAATGCAAATTCCAATTTTTTACTATAATATATGGGATGATTTACCTTATCCAATGTGGAACGAACCATTTTATGAGAGTTGTGATTTGATTATGAATATATCGAAACAAACTCATAATATCGTTACGAATGTTCGCAAGAATGTTCCTACAAATGATTGGAATAATACTTATGTGCCGCATGGTATAAATGAAAATAGCTATTATCCTATTAGATGGGATCATAAAGAGTATAAAGAAATGCTAGAGTTCAGAAAAGGCATGTTAGATAATGCTGATAAGGATTTTGTTGTATTTTGGAATAACAGAAACATCAGAAGAAAGTTACCCGGTGATGTAATACTGGCTTATAAACTTTTTTGTGATATGTTGCCAAAAGAAAAGGCTGATAAATGTGTTTTAATAATGCATACTCAACCAATAGATCCGAATGGAACTGATTTACCAAAAGTTGTAGAGGCTGTATGTCCTGAGTATGATGTTGTATTTTCAACAGTAAAGTTAGACGATAAGAAACTTAACTTTTTATATAATATAGGAGATGTTCAACTTAATATGGCTTCTAATGAAGGATTTGGTTTAACAACTTGTGAAGCTTTAATGGCTGGAACGCCGGTATCAGTTAATGTTACAGGTGGGTTACAGGATCAATGTGGCTTCAAATACAAAGGAGAGTTTTTAACATATAAAGATTATAGTTGGGTTCATTCACTACACGATGATAAAAAGTGGAAGGATAACGAAGATTTGACTTGGGGTGATTGGGTTAAGCCCGTCTGGCCATCTAATAGAAGTTTGCAAGGTTCTGTTCCTACACCATATATTTTTGATGACAGGCCTCGTGCTGAAGATTTTGCTGATGCTTTGAAAGAGTGGTATGATATTGGTGATGATAAGAGAAAAGAATGTGGCGACTTAGGTCATGAGTTTGTAATGAGCGATGATGCTATGATGAGTGCTAAAGCTATGAGTAAAAACTTCACAGATCATATGACTACAGCATTAGAAAAATGGACAAAAAGAAAACGATTTACAATTTTTAATACTTCGGAGGCAATATGAAGCCGTTATTGTTAGTTACAGGACCACCAGCAACCAGAAGTGGTTATGGTGCACATACAAGAGATTTAATTCATTCTTTACTTGATATGAATAAATTTGATATTAAAATAAATTCATTGCCGTGGGGTAATTGTCCAATGAATGCTTTAAATGAACAGAATCCTAAAGATAAGCTAATAATCGACAGATTTGTGATTGATGGTAGAATAGAAAGGCAGCCTGAAATACACATTCAAGTTAGTGTTCCAAATGAATTCAATCCAATAGGAAAATACAATATTGGTATTACTGCTGGTATGGAAAGCACAGTGCCAGTTGCTTCGTGGATAGATGGTTTAAATAGAATGAACCTAAATATAGTTCCATCTAACTTCGTAAAACAAACATTTAAAAACGTATCATATGATAAGATAAATGAAATTACGAAAGAGCCTGTAGGTCAATTAAGAGTAGAAAGGCCTATGGAAGTTTTATTTGAAGGCGCTGATTTAAATATATATAAAAAAACCAAAGAGTTTTCTAAGGAATTGGTAAATGAAATCGATAAGATTTCTGAAAAGTTCGCATTTCTTTATACTGGTCATTGGTTGCAAGGAAAATTAGGTCATGACAGGAAAGATACAGGTATGTTAGTCAAGACTTTTTTAGAAACATTTAAGAATAAAAAGAATCCACCAGCATTACTTATGAAAACAAGCGGTGCCACATTTTCTGTAATAGATAGAAATGAAATACTGAGTAAGATTGAAAGTATTAAGGAAACTGTTTCTTATAAAACCTTACCTAATATTTATGTATTGCATGGTGACTTAGAGGACGATGAGATGAATGAATTGTATAATCATCCAAAAGTAAAAGCACATGTTACGTTTACGCATGGAGAAGGTTTTGGTCGTCCTTTATTAGAAGCTACTTTATCTGAAAAGCCAATTATTGCTCCTAATTGGAGTGGTCATATAGACTTTCTCAGTAAAGGTAATTCTGTATTATTACCAGGAACATTGATTGATGTAGACAAATCTTCTATACCAAAGGATATGTTACAAGAGGGTGCTAAATGGTTTGGTGTAAACTATCAATATGCTGGTCAGATGTTAATGAAGGTGTTAAAAGAAAATAAAAAGTATACTTTAAATGCTAAAAAAATGGCTATGTTTAATAGATCTAAATTTTCATTAGATAGTATGACTAAAGAATTTGAAAATATCTTAGACAAACATCTACCAAATTTTGAAGAACAGCCTCAAGCAGTTAATTTAAAGTTGCCTAAACTAAAAAAAGTTGGACAAACTGCTCCATCTAAAATTAAATTACCTAAACTAAAGAAGGTGTAATATGGCTGAAAAGAAAACAGATTGTCCTTTATGTAAGGATTTACATAATAATTGTTTTGTAGAAACTACAGAAGTTGAAGGTTTACCATTTGAATCCTATATGTGCTTCGGATGTGGTATGACTACAAACTCTTATTTCGCTGTGGATAGTGAAAAGTTAGAAGAGATGACTAAGAATAATTCTCAGCTAATGAATGATTTAAAAATAATTGATGACGAGAGAGGTTTAGTGTGGTATCCATCTGTGGTTAATATGGGAGAGAAAGGTATAATATTTCCTGATGGTTTGATTAATGACTGGCACTGGAATTATGCTAAGGTAATTGATGTTCCTGAAGATCAAAGAGAACATTTTGATGGTCATGATAAAAGATTAGATATAGAAGGAGCTGAGAAGTTCGGTCAGTTTGAATTTATGGATGCCTGTAAGTCTATGGGAATAATACTAGACGCAGATGCCTAAGATAAATTATAATTGGTCTAAAGTTGTAGCGGGTGATATAATTTCATTCGTATATAAAAATAAAAAAGGTAGTAGACTCCGTAGAACTATACTTGTATTAGATCCAAAAAGAGATAATTTATTGCACGGAATACAATTAGAAGTGTCTAATATTCCAACCAATCCAGAGATAAAAAAGATATTGAAAACCGCTGGTGATACTAAGATAGTAGATGAAAATAAGAAGGTGTATAGAGTGGCTTTAGATGGAAGTGCAAAAGATACTTACAAAAAGTTAAAGTCTTTGATAAAAAGACACGGAATTTACAGAACTTATAAATACGATGTAGCTAGAAAGAGTCAAGTATCTTTAGAAGATTTAAAATTACCAATAGGTTTTATAAAAGAGATAAAAAATGAAAATTAGTTATGGTATTACAGTCCACAACGAAGCAGAAGAACTACAAAAGTTATTAGAAGTATTGAATAAGAATATAGATAAAGAAGATGAGATAGTAGTTTGTGTAGATGGAGATGACGAAAAAGTAGAAGCTGTTTTGGGTGAATCGTTGGATAGTCGGCATACCGATATTGTTTACAAAAGAAAGTTAGAAGGTGACTTTTCAGCTCAAAAAAATTCAGTTATAGAAAAGGCGAGCGGTGATTATATCTTTCATATTGATGCTGATGAATATCCACATAGACTATTATTACTACAGATTAAAAGAATAATAGAAATGAATGATAATGTTGATTTAATTTGGATACCACGAGTTAATACAATTGATGGTATGGAACAAAAACACATTCAAAAATGGGGCTGGAAAGTTTCAGATAAAGATTGGGTAAACTATCCTGATTATCAAGCTCGTGTATTTCGTAATCATAAAGATATAAGATGGACTAGACCATTACACGAATATATAAGCGGATGCAAAACTTATGCTCATTTGCCACCACAAGAAGAGCTAAGTTTATATCATCCAAAAACAATAGAAAAGCAAGAAAAACAAAATATGTTTTACAATCAAAACTTTAGTAGAGAAATGAATAGTCGGAGTAGCTTGTGATATTTTGGAGAGTATTGGATAATAAGTTATATACAGTTGGTGAAGTTGACAGGTTAGGATTTGAAGATTCAGAAGGGCTGCGGGTGTCTGATGATTACATAGCTCAGAGAGAGTTTACAATTATGAGAACTGCTCATGGTGTGGGTGATTGGGGAATAATATCTGCTATGCCAAAACTGATTAAGAAAAAATACCCAAACAGCAAAGTTTACATTCCCTCTCCGAAGTTTCTTGAAAAATTATTTGGTGATATGAAATCAAATTGGGGTAATTGGAATAATCCCTTTGAAAATGTTAAGTATATCTTTGATAATAATCCATATGTAGATGGATATAAAGATTATATTTTAGGAGAAATATATCACGATCATTATAGGATATATGATAAAGGTAATAAGGCAATACCATTAACTAAACAGATGTTAAAATTTTGGCAATTCAATGAAAGCGAATATGATGATTGTTCTCCTGAGTTATACTTTTCAGACGAAGAGAAATCTATTGGCGATGATATAATAAAAAGATTTGCTGGCGATACTGAATTTGGTGGTTTGCTTATAACCAACAGATTTGAAAGTAGTGGTGGTAGGTATGATGAAGAAAGTAATAAAATGTTGATTAACGCTCTCTTAGAAAAATGCGGAGACTTGCCATTCTTTTACTGGACATATAAAAAGCCCGATGAACTACCCATAATTTTCAACAAATGTTTTGATATGAGAAATGTTCCTACTAGAATACAGCTATATATAAGAACAAAAGCTAAGTTAAATATTGGCACTCATTGTGGATTTTTAGATTGTGTCGCAAGATACTCAAAAGTTTTTCAGATACAACGAGTATTCCCGCTAAATCAGAATATCGTAGAGGATGAATATTATATTAATAAGGATAACTATAAGGAAAAATTAGAATATGTTTAAAGAATTTTTAGATTTAGGTAGACATCCTATTGCAAATGCATTTTTGCAAAAAGAAGATTTTGATAATGAGTTTTTATTTGATTTAAAAGTTTGTTGGGATGATGATTCAAAGCTGGTATCGATAAAGAATTTCGTAGAGCCTGAAAGAATTTTTAATGAAGATTATCCTTATAATACTTCAAATTCTTTTCCAATGATAAAACACTTCTTTGATACTGCTGAAATGTTAAATAAAAGATTTGAACCAAAGAATGTATTGGAAATAGGTTCTAACTCAGGACCTTTCATTGAAAATTTTAGTAAAGAGGATTCTATTTGTGTAGAGCCTTGTGATAACTTTGCTAAAGTCACAGGTGATATGGGATACAAAACTTACACAGAGTTTTGGACAACCGAACTATCGAAGAAGATTAAAGAAGTAAGCGGTAAAAGAGATTTAATATATGCTGCTAATTGTATATGTCACATTCACGACTTAGATGACGCATTTTCAGCAGTAAGGGATTTACTTACCGATGATGGTGTATTTGTATTTGAAGATCCCTCATTACTTAAAATTTTAGAAAGAGGTTCTTACGATCAGATATATGATGAGCACCCTCATATATTTTCTGTAACTGCTTTAGGTAATATATTAAAGAGAAATGGATTGGTTATATTTGATGTGGATAATTTGTCAGTTCATGGCGGTTCAAATAGAATCTATGCAAAGAAGCCAAATATACCATCTAATAATACTATTAGTGGTAATGTTTTACAAAACCTAAGAAAAGAAGATGAGTTTGGGATAAACAGTTTTGAAACCTACGAGGTATTTGCCAAAAGAGTTCAATTTTCAAAGGAAGAGTTATTGAGATGTTTAGGAAACCTAAGACACAATGGTAAAAAGATTATGTGTATAGGTGCTACTGCAAAATCTACTACTGTATTTAATTATTGTGGAATTGGAACAGATTTAATCGATGTAATTACAGATACCACTATAGATAAGCAACACACATTTGCTCCAGGTTCTCATATTCCTATTTTACCTCCTGATGAGGTCAATTTAAATGATTATGATTATATTTTCTTAGGAGCTTGGAATTTTAAAGATGTGATAATGAAAAACGAAGAAGAGTTCGTGAATAACGGTGGTAAGTTTATAACTCATGTGCCGGAAGTAACAACTTTCTAATGATATTAGTCAGCGGCAGTGGTAAGTTAGCTAAAGAGTTAGAGAAACTTTCTACTGATTCTTTATTTATAAAAATGTTATCACGAAGGGATATGGATATTACTAATGAATATGAAGTATCCGATGTAATAAAGGATTTGATGATGAAGCCGGATTATCCTAAATACTTTATTCATACAGCGGCTTTGACTAAGCCAATGGAAGTAAATGATATAAATCCAATAATGAGCTTAGATACTAATATAGTGGGAACTGCTAATGTAGCTAAGATATGTAACAAATATGGAATTAAATTTATATACATATCAACTGATTTTGTATATGATAATGCCGAATCATCAAATGAAGAAAGCGCACTAAATCCTTTAAATAATTATGGTTGGTCTAAATTAGGCGGGGAATGTGTTGCTAAATTGATTCCTAACTCATTAATTTTGAGATGCGCTTTGTGTGATATACCATTTAGACATAAGGTTGCTTTTGATGATGTTTTTAGAAACTCAATAACTCATAAAGATGTTGCTGATATAATTTTAAAGATTAAAGAAGAGGTTGGTGTTATAAACATAGGCGGTAAAAATCAAAGTGTTTATGACTTTGTATCAAAGCATCAATCTATAGAAAAGAAAAGTGGATTGCATATAGCACCTACTTTATTGTTAAATACTGATAAGCTGAAGAGTATTATAAATGAATAAAAAAGTAATATATACATCCGTGTTTGGTAGTTCAGAAGAAAACAACTACCATTTACATGCTCCGGATATCGCATTAGATGGTTGGGATTTAATATGCTTTACAGACGATCCCAATTTTAAATCTGATGTTTGGAAAGTTAAATTGGTAAAGCCACTTTACGATGATGGTGCTAGAAATGCTAAGCGATATAAGTTAAAGCCTCATATATATTTAAAAGATTACGATGTTAGTATTTGGCACGATATAGAAGTTAAGATTACGAAAGATGTTGATAGCTTAGTAGAAGAGATGTTAAAAGATAGTAATTTAGCAATATTAAATCACGAACTATGTGGAAGAACTGTATCGGGAAATTTAAATGTAAGAAAGTGTGTCTATGAAGAGGCTAGATTTATACAATGGTTAGGTGATAATAATCCTAAGAAGAAATATAAAGACAATATGGATATTATAAATTCTCAGATAGATAGATATAAAAAAGAAGGTTATCCTAAAAATAATGGTCTTGCTAGAACAACTGTTATAATTATGAGGCATAACGAAGATGATGTCAAACTTCAAATGAATACTTGGTGGGAAGAAATGAAGTATGGAAGTAGAAGAGATCAGATAAGTTTTAATTATAGTGCTTGGAAAAATAGTTTTAAATTTAGTTACATACAAGAAGATATAGATGACAATCCATACTTTTTGTATATGAAGAAGTGGAGACAAATTAAACGTAAAGAAAAGAGAAACAATTATATTGAATATCAGCCGATTAGTTTAAATTATTTTTTAAATATGGAATTTGCTGGTGGGCGTGGTGGTAAAGAAATTATCACTAAAGACTTATCTCTCCGAACTGTAAATGATGTTTTAGAATACTATTCAAATTCAGAAAATTTAGATAAAGAAAAAGCTAATTTAAATCCTGATAACTGGCAGTATTTTAATTGTATGGTGGCTGAATTTAGAAAAGATGTAGGTGATCATCACGAATTAGGTTGGGATAAAATGACGGAAGAATATTATTCAAATTTAGAACTTATGTCTGATAAAGAATTAGAATTATTTTTAAAAAGCAATCCTATAGAATTTGAAAATGGATTTATAAAACATAGTTATCATAGAGCTTGTGCTATGATCGGTAGATTGATTAGCGGTAAGAAGTATATACCTTTTTATATGAGAAAGTCTCAGATATATGACCAGCCTAGAAAAAGTGATAATATACATAGAGTTAAACCTTTAATTAATAACATAAGAGGTTTGTCGGAAATATCAATGCCTGCTGGTGAGTTTACAATTTGCCAATCGGGTATATTAGCTCTGATGGGTATCAGACAGAACGATGACATTGATGTAATAATATCCTCAGAGGCTAGAGCACAATTATTCAATGGAAATACTAATTTTATTAGAGAGCGTGGGGTTGAAATATTCGAGCCAAACAGAGGAAAATTTAGATACTTTAATGCACAAGGTGATGATGATTTAATTGAAAACTATAGTTTTAGTGTTAATGGTTACAACTTCTTAGAACCTAGATTCTACTTCAGCAGAAAGAATAAAGATACTGATAGAGATAAATCGGATTGGCATGGTATACGAGAATTTTTTAGGTTAGGTGGACACAAAGGTTATCCTTTTAATCAATTGTCAGACGAACAATGGGGAGTAGAATTTTTGTGAAGAATATAGTATTTATTCCAAATATAGATTTAGGTAATGGTAGAAGCGATAATTATTCTTATTGTATTAATAGCTGGAAATATTGGTGCGATAAAAATAATTGTGAACTTTTATTATTAGAAGATTTGCTTCTACCTGTAAAGCAAATGAGAATAACTTGGCAACGTTACTATGTGTTTGATATTTTAGATAATAATAATATTGATTATGACCAAGTTCTTGTTGTTGATGCCGATACAATCGTTCACCCTGATTGTCCTAACTTCTTTAATGAAACAGAGGGTAAGTATGCTGGCGTAATGAATGATGGTGATTATGAATGGGTAAATAAAAGTATATCTCAATATGGTATTAAATTTTTTAATAGAGATACATTTCCTGTTTGGAGATATGTAAACGGCGGATTTCAAATATTTAATAAAAATCATAAAGACTATCTAAAGGGATTATTAGATTGGTATAACAAAAATATTACAGAATTAAATAAGGTATTTGGAAAGTGGAATTCTACAGATCAAACTTGCATAAATCTTTACAGAGAAGAAAAAAAATTAGATATGACTATTTTGCCTGTGTGTTATAATTTGCAGGATTTGTATAGAAAGAATCTACTTTATTGTCACCCACAACAATGGTGGAGCGATGAGTTACATTTCTTAAAAAATGGTTGGGTTTATCACTTCAATGCGATACCCCCTAATCCGATGAATAGAGATGCTAACTATTGGATAGAAAGAACGTATAAGGAATTATATAATGTGTAGTATATTATGTAGTAATAAAGATATAAAAGATCATGATGATGCTAATTACTATTTACAGTTTAGAGGACCAGATGGAACTTCTATAGTAAAGGATGAAGTTAATAACTTTACATTCTTACATAACTTACTAAGTATGACCGGAGAAATCACCCAACAACCATTTCAGGATGATGGTATTATTTGTTTATATAATGGTGAAATTTACAACTATAAAGATTTCGGTGATTATAAAAGTGATGGTTATTGTATTACAGACTTATATAAAAAGTATGGTGTTGATTTTGTAAAAAAGCTAGATGGTGAGTTTGCTATATTATTGTTAGACTTTAATAAAGATTTAATAGTAATGGCGACAGATCCATTTAAAACAAAACCTTTGTTCTACTCAAACTCTAACAACTATTTCGGATGTTCGACATACAGAACTGCTCTTGATAAGATAGGACATGATAACGTAAAGAAAGCTAAACCAAATACTACTATGATATTTAAGATATCAAGCTCTGAACTAATAGATGAGTTTACCATATTCGATTTTGACTTAAACCAACATAAAGATACATTCGATGATTGGAATAAAGCATTTGAAAGGTCTATTTTTAAAAGAACCAATGACACTACTCAGAATATTTTTATAGGACTTAGCTCGGGATATGATAGCGGTGCTATTTGCTGTGAGTTACTGAAACAAACTATACCATTCAAAGCTTATAGTGTTATGACTCCCGTTATTGTGCATGAGAATACTCGTATAGTTGAGAAGAGGCAGGAATTAATATCGCAGAGTGATATATCCTCATTTCATAATTTTATGAAAGACCAAAACATTAGGGTTCAACATAGAAACTTTGTGGAGAGTGGAACAGAAGAATTTTACTATACCATAAAATCAGATACAAGTGACTACAATGAATATGATAGAAGATTGATTGATGATAAGGCTGCTTCTTGGATGTCTTGGGTATGCCATACTGCTAAAAACGAAAACAAAAAACTTTATCTAACAGGTATGGGAGCTGACGAGATATTTTCTGATTATGGGTTTGGTGGGGTAAAGAAAACTCAACATAGTAATTTTGGTGGATTGTTCCCAAATGATTTGTCAGAAGTGTTTCCGTGGGCTAGTTTCTACTATAGTTCGATGGAATCTTACTTAGCTAAAGAAGAGTATGTTGCAGGATTGCATGGTTTAGAAGCTAGATATCCATTTCTTGATAGGGATGTGGTGCAGGAATTTCTTTGGTTAACGCCTGAGCTAAAAAATAGTCAGTATAAATCAGTTTTAGATAATTACTTTGTTGAAAATAATTTTCCATTTTCAAGAGGAGAAAAGAAGGGGTTTTGAATGATAAAGGCTGAATATAAAAATATCCATAGCTCAGTTATAATTGGAGAAAATACCACCATAGAATGTGAAAAGATTACTATCGGTAAGTATTCTCGAATAGGTAATAATGTCAAAATAAAGTGTAAAGAATTGATAGTAGGTAATCATCTATATATGGCTGATGGCGTAGAGATTGGTAGAGGTGGTTGTAATGGTCCTAACTCAAATGTTAAGATTGGTAATGGCGTTGGTATATTTGAAAATGTGGTAATAAATCCATCTGAACCTGTGGAGATAGGAGATAATTGTGGTATCGGAGCTGATGTAATGATTTGGACTCATGGTGCTTGGTTGGATATAACAAAGGGATTCCCATCAGAGTTCGGTCCTGTTAAGATAGGTAATGATGTTTGGTTACCTGCTAGAAGTATTGTTTTACCAAATGTGGTTGTCGGTGATAATGTAGTGATAGGAACTAACTCATTGGTTAATAAAAGTTTACCAAGCGGTTGTTTAGCTGCTGGTATACCGTGTAAGGTTATTAAAGAAAATATGTATCCTAAGAAGTTAAGTGAAGAAGAACTTCAACCTATGATTACAGATATACTTAAAGATTGGGAGATATTGTGCGAACACAAAAAAATAACTCGCACAATAAAAACCAAATATGAAAATGGAAAAATATTTTTGTATCAGAGCAATTTTGAAACTATGTATAATATAGAAGAGCGCAAGATTGAAGGTTATACCAACGATGTCTCAGAAGATTTAAGAGATTATTTAAGAAGAAGAGGAATAAAAATCTATACCGATAGTTTTTTCAAATCAATATGAAGTTTTTAAATTTAAATAAAGTTCTCTGTTTGTCAGCACATCCTGATGATACCGAGTATGGTATGTTGGGTTCTATGGCAGTATATGATGAAACTCAATTTGATGTGCTTGTTTTATCTAATGGTGGAGATTTTGATAACACTACCGGCGTAGATAGAACTAAGGAGTGTATACATATTTGGGATTGGTTTGATAATGTCAAAGGAGAATTTTCAGAGTATTCGCATGTAAAGTCAGAGTCTGAGGATTTTTGGGTAAACCACATTGAAACCAAATATGATATTAGTTCATATAATGCGATATGCACTTTACCAAAGTATGATTCACACTTTGAACATAGGATGGTTAACAATATATCTTATGCTTTGTTAAGAGGAGTCAATACTGGTCTTATAACATATAGAACGCCCTCAACATTAGAGGAATGGATACCAAATTATTATGTTGACGTAAAGTCTGTAATGACAAATAAAGTAGAATTGTTGAGAGAGGGATTTGTTTCACAGAAAGATAAATTATATTTTCAAGAACAAAGTATAAGAGACTTTCATACCAATTACTTATGTTCAAAGGTTGGTGTTGGTTATGTAGAACAATTCAGAGTGGAGAGACTTTTCGGATGAATATAGGATTCTTTTCAGAAGCTGGTTATGAAGGTAAAGTTCCAAGAGATTATAATAATATGAGAACGGATGTAGCTTGGGTTTGTGCACTCGATGCTACGCATCATCCATTAGATAGAATAGAATCGCTGTCTGATAATTTATATGATGTAGGTGTGATGATAATACCTAAAAAAAGGGATATGCTGTTAGGGTATCCACTATTAGAACAATATCGTAGGGTATGTAGAAAAGTTACAGTTATGCAAGAGAGCTACTACAATTATTGGCAAGACAGTCCTATTGTAGAACAGATTTGGTATTTTAATTTTATTGTTGAAATGGACTTAATATTTTGTCATAATGACATAGACTTAAAATACTATCACGGAATAACAAATGTAAGAGCTGAACTATTGCCTACTGTTATGATTACTGATGGAATTGTTAGAAGAACAGATAAGCTAGTAGATAGCTATAATGATATAGATTCTACCTTTACCCATAATCAAAATGATGTAATAATAGGTGGTAATTGGGTAAGAGACTATGGTGGATTTGATTCTTATCAAGTGGCTTTAGAAATATCAGATGATGTGACAGCAGTTACTACTGGAAGAATGAAGCCAGAGGAAACGGGAGTATTGAAACATATTCCTTGGGTTCTGTGGAGAGAGTGGATGGATATATTATCAAATTTTAAAGTTGGGGTGCAGTTAGGAACAGCAGCTGCTGGAACATTTAATCTTAATTGTAGTTTTCACGGAATACCTTGTATTGCTTATTCAAACTCAAACACTCAGAGAATACTACACCCTAATACTACTGTCGAAGTCGGTGATATAGATAAGGCTAGAGGTATAGCAAATAAATTGAAAAATGACAAAGAATTTTACAACGAATGTAGTAAAGAAACTCAATTTAGATTTGATGAATTTTATAAAGAAGAAAAGTTTTTTTCACATATTGAAAGAATTATTACATCTTTAGGATAATATAGTATATTTATATACATATATATAGGAATGTTATGAATAAAAGATCTAAAACTATAATTTGTGATATTGATGGTGTTTTATTAAAGCATGCAAATGAAGGTCTTTCTGCTCAATTAGAACAATCGCCATTAGATGGAACAATAGAAAAATTAACTGATTGGGATCGAAAAGGTTACAATATTATTTTAATCACTGGTAGAAGAGAAAGTCAAAGAGAACTTACAGAAAAGCAATTAGGAATTTGTAAAATTTTTTATGATAAGTTAGTTATGGGCGTAGGTGGTGGAGACAGGATTTTAATTAATGATCGTAAACCAAACAGCGAAAGAGATACTGCTTATTCAATAAATTTAAATCGTAACGAAGGAGTTAATAATGTCAAAATATGATCACATAGAAGATGATTGGGTAAAAGAAGCACTAGTAGAGTATAAAGATAAGATAGATGAAAATAAGTCTCATCGTTTGGACATAAGTTCTTACAGAGTTGAGAAGCCTTGGGGCTATGAACTTTGGTTAGAGTTAAACGAGCACTATGCTTATAAACTAATTCATATGAACAAAGGTTATCAGAGTAGTTTACAATGGCATGAAAAGAAGGTTGAAACTAACTATGTTATAGAAGGTGAAGCTGAAGTTTTATTACAGAATGAGGATGGAACGATGGAGTCAAGAACATATAAAGCTGGTGATGGTTGGTGTGTTCCACTAAAAACTAAACATAGAGTTATTGCTACAACAGATTATACAGCATTAGAATGTTCTACTGCTCACTTAAATGATTGTATAAGGTTTGAAGATGATTCTGATAGAGGAAGTGGCGTAATAAAATCGGAGCATGCGGCTAATTAATGAAAACATCATATTGTCCTAATTGTCAAGCAACTGTAAAGGTTATCAGCGACTATGGTTATAATTATTCTGATATTTATTTTTGCGCAGAATGTGATACAGAACTTAGTTACAACTTTAAGTTCTGTATCTTAGCAGCAGGTAAGGGCACAAGAAGTAATGATGTAGATGGATTACATAAAGCATTACTGCCATTAGAAAATAAACCAGTTATTTCACATATAATTGATAAATTAGATAGTAGAGTTGAAGTTGTTATTGCTGTTGGTCATAAATCAAATCAGATTAAGACATACTTAGATACGGTTTACAATGATAGGAAAATAACTTATGTTGATGTAGATAATTACGATGGAGAAGGTTCTGGTCCAGGTTATAGTTTATTGTGTTGTAAAAAAGAATTACAATCGCCATTTATATTTACATCGGTAGATACATTAGTTAAAGAAGATGCTGTCTTTAGTTTTGTCGGTGATAATTGGTTAGGAGTATCAGAAGTTCCGGTAGAGAATTCTATGGATTATTGTTTAGTCAGAGGTAGTAAATACTTAGATGGGCTATACTATGGGACAGGCAATAGAGCTTACGTTGGAATGGCTGGTATAAATGATTTCGCTGACTTTTGGAAGTCTTTAGAAGATAGAAAAATATTTAAAGATGAGTATCAAGTAATTCATGGATTTGATGGACTTGACAATATTAAGCTAATTGATTTTACGTGGTATGATACTGGCAATAATAAATCTTATCACGAAACTAAAAAAGTATTTAGTAATGATGTAGTTGCAAATAAAAGTGACGAAGCTATTTTTATCGATAAGGAAAAAGTTATTAAGTATTTCAATAGTTCTCAGAAAATGAAACTAAGAGTTGAAAGAACAAAATATTTAAATGAGAATTGTCCTGATATTGAAGTAATTAATGATAATATGTATGCCTATGACTACATCAATGGAGAACTACTGTCTAATATTTCGGATGAAAGTTTGATGAGAAAATTTTTAGATGAGTGCCAGTCATCTCTATGGAATCAAATATCATTAAATACCACGAGAACTAGTATTTTTTTAGATGATTGCAAAGAAATGTATGAGACTAAAACTAAAGAAAGAGTAAAGGTTTTATTTGGAAATAAGCTTGACAATATATCTGTTATCAATGGTATAAAAGTTGAACCTGTAGAAGATATGTTAAACAAAGTAAATTGGAAGAATTTTTATGATAAAGCTACTCCGACACGCTTTCACGGAGATTTTCAACCAGAAAACATATTGTATGATGATATTAAAGGCAAGTTTGTTTTGATTGATTGGAGACAGAGTTTTGGTAAAAGTATTGAGTTCGGAGATGTTTACTATGATTTGGGAAAGTTATATCATGCAATTATGATAAATGGTCAATCTATTTTAAAAGATATGTTTAGTTACAGAAATAACAGTGATGAAGCTGTTGTAGAATTTTATGCTAAAAGTAATCTTGTTTACTTTATGGATATATTCAAACAATTTTGTAAAGATAACGACTATGATTGGAATCATGTAGAATTATTAGGAATTTTACAATATTTTAGTATCTGCACATTATATGATAACTTTAAAGATGGTAAGTATGGAAACTTTTTGTTTTTGTATGGAAAGTATTTATTAGCAAAATTTTTAATAAGGAGTGTAAAATGAATAAGAAAAAGTTAGTAGAATTATATAAATCAGAATCAAACGCGGTGTTTGATAATATACCTACAGGCAAAATAGTAGATTTTGTTGATATGGTATTTGATGCATATGAGAACGAACAAACTATATTTGCTTGTGGTAACGGTGGTAATGTCGCTTCGGTGCAAAACTTAGTAGTGGATATGAATATGCATCCATTTGTATCGGAAGATAAAGGTATTCAGACTATACCAAGAAATAAATTTAAATGTGTTAGTCTCTGTAGTGACCAAGCAAGTATAACCGGTATTGGTAATGATTTAGGATTTCGCTTCATATTTAGTGAGCAATTAAAGTATCAAGGTATTAAAAATGATATTGTATTTGGTATGTCGGGTTCAGGTAACTCAAAAAATGTATTGGAAGCATTTAGAGTTGCTAAAGATAGAGGAATGAAAACTATATTGGTTACGAGAAATAGTGTTAATAATTGTAATGAGTTTGCTGATTTGACAATATCATTAGAAGGAACATCAGAGTTTCCTGGTCAAACTGGTGGTAATAACAATAATTTTCACTTTGAAGATATACTATCAAAAATAACACATATTGCTGTAGGTTTATTGAAGGAGAAAGTTCATAATGAAAATTAATCCAAATGTATTAAGAAAAAAAGTTATAGAAATGGTGATGGCTAAAAAGTCAGGTCATATTGGTGGAGCTTTTTCTATGGCGGAGCTAACATCTGTATTGTATGAGAATTATGATATTGGCGGTAAAGATAAGTTAATTTTATCTAAAGGTCACGCCGTTCCAATCATATATGCTGCACTACATGAGTTAGGTCAGATTAGCGATAGTGAGTTAGATTTATTTAGAGAAATAGATTCTCCATTACAAGGACATCCCGATAAGTTAAGATTGCCTTCAATGGATGCCACTACAGGTTCGTTAGGACAAGGATTGAGTATTGCAATAGGACATTCGCTTGGTAAATCTTTAAAGAAAGATGATGGAAAAGTATTTTGTATATTGGGCGATGGTGAATTACAAGAAGGTCAGGTATGGGAAGCTCTTATGCATTATCCTAAAACAAAGTTAAATAATATGATTTGTATTATCGATTGGAACAAAGCACAAAATGATGGTTATTCAAAGGACTTCAGTATTATGTATGATAATCTGAAACAGAGAGTTGAATCTTTTGGCTGGTATACTAAATTAGTTGATGGTCATAATATGGATTCTATAAAAAACGAATTATCACAGAAACTAAAAGATAAACCATTATGTTTGATATTAGATACTGTGAAAGGTAAAGGTGTTTCATTTATGGAAGATCCCGCATGGCATTGTAAAGTTCCAACGGAAGAAGAATATAAAATCGCTATAAAAGAGTTAGGAGTTTAAGATGAGAGCTACAAGAGAAGCATTCGGAGAACACTTACCTGTAATGGGTGAAAAACATAAAAACATAGTTGCATTAGATGCTGACTTAGGTAAGGCTACTAAAATAGCCAGTTTCAGAGAAGCACATCCCGATAGATTTTTTCAGATGGGTATTGCTGAAGCTAATATGATAGGAGTTGCATCAGGTATATCGGAGTATGATTACAAAGTATTCCTAGCATCTTTTGGTTCATTTCTTACAGGTAGATATGACCAAATAAGATGTAGTCTGGCTTACTCAAATCGTCCTGTTGTATTGGTTGGAACGCATGTTGGTATGGCTATTGGTAAAGATGGTGTAACTCAAATGGGTTTAGAAGATGTTAGTATAATGAGAGCACTACCAAATATGAAAGTATTGAATCCAGCATCTTACTCAGAAGCTATTAAAGTTATTGAGTATTTGTGTGAAACGGATTTACAATCACCTCATTATCTGAGATTAGGAAGGCAGCCGGTTAAAGATATAGAGATGCCCTTTGAGTTTGGTAAAGGTCAAATTGTAAAGGATGGTAAAGAAGTAACCATATTTTCTACAGGTTGTATTTTAGGAGATGTTGTAGATTCTACTGAAGTAATAGAAAATAATACTGATTATAAAGTGAGGGTAGTTAATATACCTACACTTAAACCAATAGATAAAGACATAATTGTAGAGTGTGCTAAGAGTAGCGATATGTTGTTTACGGTTGAAGATCATTCTATAGTAGGTGGATTAGGAAGTGCTGTATCGGATGTATTAACTGAACACTTTCCAGCCAAACTTTCTAAGATTGGTTTAAATGATGTATTTCCTGAATCTGCTCCACCTGCTGATTTATATGAAAAGTATGGTTTGAGTGCTAATAAAATAGCAGAGAGGGTTATAAGTGAATCATTGGGTAAATAAAGATACGGAAATATATTGTTCATTTGCTGAGAATGCTGGTAACACAGGTTGTCAAATGATGAATACAGCATTTCATTATCATCGGTTGAATAAGATATATAAATCCTTTTCAGTAGATAGTATAGAAGCGGCTGTTGCTGCAGTTAGAACATTAAACATTAAAGGGTTTGCAATAACAATGCCGTATAAGGTTGATGTTCTTAAATACGTTGATGAAATGTCTAATGATGTAAAGCAAATAGGTGCTGCTAATACTGTAATGAATAGGGATGGTATATTGTCTGCTTACAATACAGATGCTTATGCTGCTAAAACTTATTTAGATAGATATGACAATAGAAAAACTTTGTATATAGTAGGTAATGGTGGATATGCAAAGGCAGTTAAGTCAGCTGCTATTGAGTGGAAGATGCCTATTCGGTCTATTAGTATTGAGAGTATTACTAGAAAAAACTTCAATGACATAGGAGACATTAGAGATTCTATAATCTATAATTGCACTCCAATCGACATTGAATCTTCAGTTAATAAATCAAATGATTTTATTAATTGTTTAGTTACCACAAATACTGGCAAAGAGTTAGCTACATTACAAGCATCTAAACAATACAGAATGTATACGGGATTAGAGTTTCCATTTTGAAAGAGATAGTAGAGGAATATAAAGAGAATGGATATTATATATTTAAGTCTCTTTATACAGAAGATTATTGTAACCTTTTAAAGTCTCATTTGAATCAGTTAGAAGTTAAAAGATATATCCCATTCAGTAATATTCCGTGGGGATGGGGTAGTCTGCTAAATGAAGGACCTTTTACAGACGTTTTGAAAAATAAAACTTTAAATAAATTCTGTAAGTCTGTATTTAAAAGCGAAGATTATATCTTTCCTAATATGATGATTAACAATAAAGCACCTTGGATAGGTCCTGAAGCGGAGTGGCACAGAGAAATATTTAATGTGGATACTTACGCTCCAGGTTATACAGAAGATGATTGGGAAAGCTTTATGCGTGTTTATATAGCTCTTGATAAACAGACAATTGAGAATGGATGTTTAAGATTATATAAAGGTTCTCATAAAATAAAAAGCTTACCATCTGAAGATATTATTGATGGTAATCTTGGTCATAAGAGAAGAGTTCCAAGCGAACATATGGATATTATAAATAACAATTGCACAGAAATATATGCTGAAATGAATATCGGAGATATGCTAGTTTTTACTGATAAAACAGTGCATGGTTCACATAGTAATAAAGGACCTTACGAGAGAAAGTCAATAGTGCTTGGTGTCAGACATAATACAAAAGAGTTTGATGAAGAAATTTACAAAAAGGCTACAGATTATAGGAGAAAATTTTTAATTGATGAACTTCAAAATGTGGTAGATAAGGCTAAAGGAATAAATATGTATAAAGATTTTAATCAGGAGAAGAAATGAAATATAATCATTGGATAAAAGAAATCAAAAGAATGTTTATACCAAGACCTAGTAAAGAGGAAAATAAAAGATTTGATATGGCTGAAAGAATATTCAGCTTTCCAAAAGAATATTTTAGTAAATTTATGGATACTATTGTGCAAGAAGATTTTATTACTTATCCGTCATATGCTGAATATGATTCTTTGAAAGATGATATTGCTAAGTATAATAATGTCAATATGAATAACGTATATCTTTCAACAGGTTCAGGTGCATGTATAAAGTCTCTATGTGAGATAACAATGAATGTTGAATCAAATGTAGTATCGCCAGTTCCTTGTTATCCTATGTATGGTATTTATGGTAGATTATTTGGTGGTAAGCATATTGGAGTAGAGTATGATGATTCTACTACTTTTAATTTGAGTAAACTAATAGATAGTATAAACGATAATACGAGATTGGTGGTTATTTCAAATCCATTTAGCCCTATTGGAGAATATAAAACAATTGATGAAGTAAGAGAGTTATGTAAGGTGTGTGTTGATAAAGACATCATCTTACTCATAGATGAGGCTTATGTCGATTTCTCACCTGGCACACTATTGCCTTTAATTAAAGAATTCGATAATGTGGTTATATCTAGAACATTCTCAAAGGCTTTTGGTGCTGCTGGAATCAGAGCCGGCTATTTACTTGGAAGTTCAAAATTAATAGATGTGGTTACGAAAGTTCAATTAACTTATCCATTGAGTAATATATCAGTAAAATTTGCTTCTTATCTATTAAATAATTCGCACGAAGTTGATAAATATTCTAAAGATACTATAATAGGAAGAGATAATTTGTGTAGAATGCTTAGCGGTGGTGGTTATGATGTAATTAACTCAAATACAAACTCAATACACTTTCACGAATCCAATGGTGATAATAGTGAAACTGTAAAGATTATGAATAGCTATGGTTTGGCATTTAAGAGTGGGGATACCAAAACAGGAACACCCGTAATGGTTCCTGGCGATGATAGAAAGACTTGGATAAGATTATCTGTAGGTCCTGATATTGATAAGATGGATTTTGTAGGAGATATTTTATGAGAGTAGCGCTTTGTTTATATGGATTGACAGGCTCAGTTGAATTTGGATTAGGGTTAGGTAAGCCAATAGACCCTAGAATTGCTCATTATCATCACACCAAAAGGATTATTGAAGCGAATGAAAATGTAGATGTTTTCTTCCACACTTGGAGCACGGACTTTGAAGATATGTTGGTAGATATATATAAACCCAAAGGACATATAGCTGAAAAGCAAATATTATTTAATCCAGATTCGGTAGGTAAGAATTCAATACCAAGCAGATGGTGGTCTAATGCTATGGTGATGCAACTTAAAAGACAATATGAGGAAAAGAATGGCTTTAAATATGATTGGGTTATGCTGTATAGATTTGACCATATATTTTTAGTAAACCTAAACTTTTCGGAATTTGATAATCAATACATATATTTCAGACACACAAATGGATTAAGAGCTCCGCAAGAATATTCGCATGGATATACTGGTAGAGAAGAGTGTAGATGTTATAACAAAAGAGGTAATCACGGTGTTAGATTGCAAGATGTATTCACATTTAGTAGCTCAGAAAATATGGATAAATTTGCTTCAGTTTATAGCTATCACGAAGAAAATGAAATGCCATTTTTAGATCCACACGATGGTTGTTACGCTCATCTAAAGAATATGAACTTAGAAGATAAATTAAGATTTGCTTTCTTTGGGTATGATCCGCACGCACCACATAATATAATGCAGTGTGAGATAATGAGAGCTTTATTTGAAGATCCATCATATGATGAGACAAAGAAGTTTGATATAAATAATTTCAATATGTTCACAGATAATTTAACTTCCAATCCTATAGTTCAGTCTAGATTTCCTGGATGGGCTGGTTGGAATAAGGTTGATAAAGCAGAACTAAAAGAAAATGCCGGTTTCAGTCCGGATGCTAAAATTTAAAAGGGAGAGTAAAAAATGATTTCAGATGAGTTAAAACAGAGATTAAAAGATAATGGTCAGTTTCCATATGGTAAGAGAGATAGAGCTTATCAATCAATAGATGGTCAGCCCGGCATACGAGATATGAATCATAGATATGATGTTATTCAGTTTCCAAAATCATTTGATGGTGAAACTGTTATTGATTTTGGCTGTAGCGCTGGTGCTATATGTTTAGAAGCTAAGAAGAGAGGAGCTAAGAGAGCAGTTGGTTTAGATTATAAAGATGAAACGATTTTGGTTGCTAAAAGTTTAGCTAAAGAAATGAATTTAGATGTAGAATTCTATACGTTTAATATAGACGATGGGTTAGATACTTTAAAATCAATAATAGGTGAGGATAAATTTGATCATGTATTTGCTTTATCAATATGGGCTCATTGTGATGAAAATAAATTAGCTGATATGATTAACTTTTACACCGATAAGCTATGTTGGTTTGAGGGACATAATACTATAACATATGGTGATACTAAATCTAAGATGGATATGGAGCTAGAGAGATTGTTAGACTTACCTTATCACGAATACATCGGAGAAACCAGCGATAGAAGTGTCAGACAAAACTATAAACTAAGTAGAAGTTCAAGAATAGAATTGGGCGCAAAGTCTGAGTATGTATATCTATCGGGAGATGTATACGACACTGTTAAAGAAGCTAACCATGACTATGAGAATAAAGAAGAAGGTGGTGCACATTTATTAAATGAAAACTCTTATGTAGATGGTAAGTATAATTATAATGGAAAATATAGTTGCTACATCGCTGATTCTAAGTCAGATTTTGGTTACAAAATATTAAGCTTTGATCCATCGGTGACAAATTTAGAAAATAAATATAATTATGCTAAAACAATATTTGATATACAAATGAAATTAAGTTCAGCTGGATTTGCACCAAAGCCGATGGAAATTATAAAATGTCACGATTCACAGACATTCTATCATGCAATCAAAATGCAAAATATTAAGGGTAAGTTTGTGCAGCCTGATAATAATTGGATAGAAAAATTAGTATCATATTGTAAAGATAATGGAATTGAGAGAAGTGGCGAGTGGTCTATTGAAAAAGACTGTGTTCCAAAAAATTGTATCGAAATGGATGGTAATATTTATCTTGTTGATATTGACTACAAATGGATATTGTCTGATGATTGATAAAAATCTTAGTATAATTCAATGTCATATTCTCTTCGGTGATGAGCGTGGTAGGAAAAGATTAGAACATCAAAAATCTTTCAAAGGAATTCCGTCATTTGGCAAAGTTTTTAAAGACTGTCATTTTTATGTAAATTATAAAACTGAAGTATTCTTAGATGAAATAAAAGAAACATACAATAAGTATATAAAAAACATACACTTATATAATAATACTGAGGGTCCAGATTTTAATTGGACTGCTATAAAATTACAGCTTGTTAGGGAATCTAAAACACCTTATGTTATGTTTTCTACAGAAGATAGGATGTTTCATAAAACAAACACCGAAGAGTTTGAAAGAGTGATGCAGGATATAATTGATAATGATGTTCATTATATGCCTATAGGTAAATTAGACCATTTAACAATTGGTAGTAGATACAAGAATGCAGATGAATTAATGGCGCCTATGCCGGTGCATGGTAAGACTTGTATAAAAAAGTATACGGATAGTGGGAAAGAGTTATTTCTATTTAAAGCTAAAGACGCTCCGGTTAAGATGACTAGCTTTTCAGCGGATGCAATATACAAAAGAGAATTAATAATAGATTTGCTTGAAGAAATGGTTAATGTCTATGGATTAAAACCCTTTTCACCAAATAGCGGATTAGGACAAAACACCTCAAAATATTTTGAAGATTATTACACAGATATGTATGGTAATGGGATAAGAACTCGTGGAGATATGATGTGTGCTGTGCCTAAAAGAGAAATAGTGGTATCAGATGAAACACCTGGCGAAGAGCTTGGAACTTTGCTAGAAACTCCTAAAGAGGTATTAGAGTATGATGTTAGATAATATAAATTTAAAAGATATAGATTTAAATTCCTTTGAAATTATACTCAATAAAGCTGGTAGAGTTGTTGATGGTATTAATCACGGTAGAATGGTTCTTAAAGGAGATGGTGTCTATTACAAAATATTTGATAAAGATTACTGTCGTAGAGAAAACTTTGTAAAAGCTCTTGAATCTGGTTTCTTTGATGAGGTTGCTCCAGCACTTCAATCTCTAATAGTAGATGGTGAAGATATAGTTGGTTATGTGTGTGAGTCGGGAGAAATAATAGGTTCGGAGTTCGATAAAGTTCCTGATGAGTTTTACCAAAAGATATTATCTTTAGTAAATGAAAAAAAAATGTTCTTTTACGATTTGGTTTCACTAAATATTATTAGAACAAAAAGTGGTGAATTAAGTCTTATTGATTTAGAAAGCGTGTATGATATCGAAGAATTATATACTATAGACAAACATAATGCTAAAGTTAAACCAGACTATTATTATATAGAATTACAAAGGTTATGGAGAGAAAGTATGAAGAAGATTAGTTTCATTCAACCATCAAGAAATAATTTAAAATACTTAAAGTGGAGCTATGAGAGCATTCGTAAGAATTTAGATGAAGGTCACGAGATATGTTGGGCTGATGATTTCTCAGACGATGGAACTTGGGAATGGATGCAAGAAATTGCTAAAAAAGATCCGAATGTAAAGATACATCGTAATGAAGGACCTACAAGGTTAGGACATACTATACTTTACGATACATTAGTGGATATGGCTACAAATGATATTATAATGATTTATCATGCGGATATGTATGCTTGCCCTTATATGGATTTAGAGGTATTAAGAAAGCTTACGAGAGGTAGTGTTGTATCTGCTACAAGAATAGAACCGCCACTACATCCCGATGGTCCTGAAAAGATATTGAGAGATTTTGGTATAGAACCTGAAGAGTTCAATGAGAAAGAATTATTAGAATTTGTAGAGGGAGATTTAGAACATTCAGATGAAAAGTATACGCGAGGTATCTTTGCTCCGTGGGCGATGTATAAGGATGACTGTAAAGCTATTGGTGGGCATGATCCTTTATATGCTCCACAAAGTAAAGAAGATTCTGATATATTCAATAGGTTTGTATTGGCTGGTTACAGAACAATACAGACTTGGCAAGGGTTCGTATATCATATGACTTGTAGAGGTAGTAGATTCAAAGATGGGGCTATGAGAAATCCTGCTGGTCAAGTATTTATGAAAAATAGAGAAAGTTCAGAATGGTTGGCACAGAATTTAAAAAGCACTCGTAACTTCATTCGTAAGTGGGGACATATGGTAAAGCACGACAGTTATCTTAAACCAATAATACCACCTAAATATGACATAGGATTTGTAGTAGAGCATTGTGATAGCAATATGTTGAAAGAATTAGAACCTTGGTGTTCCGATATGTATGGAGATTGGGTTGGACACAAAGGATTTGGTGTGAATCAGTATATCGAAGAAGAACAACCAAATACAAAGTTTAAATTGAGTAATAAATTACACTCACATCATACAAAGCCAATCAATGATATAGTAGTTAGTTTCGATGCTCAGAAGCTTACTCCACAAAACTTTCAAATAATAGTCAATATATCAGAGATGCTATCAGATAGTGGAGAAATTGGTGATATGGAATATGATATATTTAAATTTAGTATCAAATCTTTACAAACATATGAAAAGGAGCTGATAGTATGCGAGTCTTAGTAACAGGCGGTGCTGGATTTGTTGGAACTAATTTAATAAAGAGATTATTAAAAGATGGTCACGAAGTAGTATCGGTAGACAATTATTCAACAGGTAAAAAAGAAAATGAACAAAAAGGTTGTGAATATCACCATAAAGATTTATCAGAGACAACTTGGTGGGCTTTGTGGGATGATGAAGATGTTTTAGATGATCGTCAGATAGAACAGGTTGACATAATATTTCATCTTGCAGCTAAAGCCAGAATACAACCATCATTTAAACATCCAATACATACATTTAGTTCAAATACTACAGCAACATTAAATGTTTTAGAATGGGCTAGACACCACGAGACACCTGTAGTATACGCTGGTTCATCATCATCAAATGGTGATAAGTTTGCTAATCCATATACACTCAGTAAATCGCATGGTGAAGAATTGATAGAGTTATACAACAAAGTATATGATTTACCTACTGCTATATGTAGATTTTACAATGTGTATGGCGAACATCAACTTACTGAAGGAGATTATTGCACTTTGATAGGTGCATTTGAGACACTACACAAAGAAGGTAAGATATTCTTAGTTACTGGCGATGGAGAACAACGAAGGGACTTTACCTACGTTGGTGATATTGTGGATGGATTAATCAGATGTGGTAAATCGCTGTTTATGGCTGAAATTAGTGGTGAAACTTTTGAATTGGGTAGGGGTAAAAACTATTCTGTTAATGAGATAGCAAAAGCATTTGGTGACTACACTATAAAGTATATTGATGAAAAACCCGGTGAGATGAGAGAAACTCTAAATACAGATACTAAGGCTAGAGATATATTGGGTTGGAAACCAAAGGGTGACATCATAAAATTTATTAAAGAAAACTACATTTTAGACAAATGACATACTATATATTATTAGAAGGCGATTCTACAAATGACATTTGGGATAACAATATTTTAGGAGAAGAAAGTTTTAAAAAGTTTTATGTTGGAAATGGTTTTATTGCATTCAACAATATAATTAATAAAAAGCCAGAGGCTTTAGAAACAATTAAAATTATAGATGAACAAAATAACAATTATTCAGTTGAACAATTTTTAGAATTAATATCAAAATGGAAAATAATGTCTTGACTTGTATAGTAAAAGTTGAGTATATTTAGGAGTATGAGGAATGGCTAAATACAATTACAGCGACTGGGAACAATACGAAGAACAAGCTTATCGTGAAGTTATTGAACCCAAAAAGAAACCAAAGAAGCAAAAGAAGTCTTGGAAAGACACAAAGAAAAAGGAAACAAATCGTGATAAGAAAAATAGTTGGAGCAATCACCCTAAGCGTATTTAATTTATTTATCGGATGTGGTTCGATATTTGAACCTAATACATCATCAGTAGAATTTAAATTAGATAGTAGACTAAGTGTAGATGATAATGGGTATCATCATATGGTGATAGATACTAGTCGGTGGCAAACAACACATAGAATAAGCGGTCATGTTTACAGAGATGGAGAGTCAGTAAACGTGCTTAAATTTGGATGGGGTAGTTCTCATCATTGGATAGTAGGAGACAATTTTGGTTATGTTATAGCTAATAATGGATTAACTGATGACATGACTTATGTTGGATATGATACGACATATATTACGTGGTTTAGTGGCTATGAAGTTCCAATAGTAAATGGTAGTTCGTATAGCAGAGAAGATGGGGAAGTAAATACAATGATAGCTCCTGTAAAAACTATGAGAGGAGATACTGCTACTATACATTATGGTTGGTATGATGATTGGATTGGTGAAGAGGTTACTGATAAGTTTTATGTAATATTCGATTAAAGGAGAAATAATATGGAATGGGTTTTGGTTAGTAAAGGTTCACACGAAATTGTATCTAATTATACAGTAAGTGATGAATATGGTGTAGAGGCAGCTAAATTTTACTTTATAGGTAGAAAGCGACTATCTGAAAAGAGATTTGATGAGTTATGGGATGTTATGCCTAAAAAGCAGTATGAATTAGCTGAAGAAGGATTTCAAAGGAAACCATCTTCTGATCCAAATAAAAGGTGGTGGAAGGAAGATAGTTATTTAGATATAGACTCTTCGACACGTGGAGAGTGACGATGGATGATTTAACAAAGGAACAAAAAAGAGAGTTAGAACAATTAGCACTTGAGATAGAAGCTGAAGCAATTCAAATGAAATTGGATTATGAAGAAAACCCTTCAGAGGAGGGCGGTTCTGTTATAGTAATACACGAAAACTCTGAATTATTAGAAAGTAAAGAAAGGGCTATTAGTATGTTAAAAGAAAATGAAAAACATTTTGAAGAAGAGGATTAAATGATAAATGGTATAATATGGGTGATGTTAGCTATCACATTAGTAGTAATGTCGGTAGATATAATCGATTGGATATCTGATAAAATAGAAGAAAAATTTAAAAATAAAAAATAAATAGGAGTCGAAATGGCTAATCACGTATGGCAAAGAGTAACTATTAACTCTGAAAAGCCAGAGCTACATAGTAAGCTAAGAAGATGGTGGGATAAATTAGAGTATAACGATGTAAAAGGAGTTGTAGAGCCTGTGTTTGGTAAGGATTTCAAATATAGCACAGATGTCGTAGGTTCTAAGTGGGTTATAATAGAAGATAGAGACTTTGGTGAGGATGCGAGTTATATAAACTTTGTTTCAGCTTGGTCTCCAGCAGTAGGATTCTTAGAAGAACTTAATTCAGTTATACTGGCTATGGATGAAGAAGCTACGATGGAATTTGTAGGAGATGAAGAATCAGATGACTTTTTATTCGCTGGATATGGTAGTAAGAATGGATTCCATTGGGAAGAAGATTCGGATGTGCCTGAAAGACTTTGGGAAGAAGATTGTGAGGAAAAAGGTCTTGATTACGATGATGAAACAGATAGGTTTTATGATGAATGTAATGATTTACAATCCATCTTATTATCAGAATGTAAACGAGAGGTTGAAGAATTATAAAATATGTAGACACAGCAAAGTTATCGATTAGAGAGATAGATAGAAAAGTGGCTAAGGATTTAATAGTAAAAAATCATTACTCAAAACAATGGACAAAGTGTAGTGTTGCTTTAGGTTTATATTACATCACAGGTAACGAACATGCATTCTTTGATGAGCCGGAAGAGAAACTAATCGGCACGATATGCTATGGTGATCCGATAGGTAGACATTCAGGCGCTTCGATATCAACATCAATACCACGTGAATCGGTATATGAGTTAGTTAGATTATTTGTGCACGATGGATATGGTAGTAATATAGAATCATATCTTATAGGAGAAAGCTTTAGGTGGTTAAGAGAAAATAAGAAAAACATAAAAGCTCTTATATCTTATTCAGATCCACAGCAAGGTCATGTGGGAACTGTATATCAGGCTACTAATTGGTTATATCAAGGTAATAAGATAAGGCCGAATGATAGCTGGTTATTTAAGTTTGAAGAGGATGGTAAATTTCAACACGGAAGAACCATATTTCCGTATTATGGGACTAATGATATAAAGAAGATGAAAACATTAGTTAAGAAAGATTTTTGGGTTAAGAAAGAGGTAAGAAAACATAGGTATGTATATCTGCTCGGTAATAAGAGTGAAAAGAGAATAGCTATGCAGAATATAAAACATCCTATATTTCCATATCCAAAAACGGCTGATATAAAAGAGTCGGAAGTAGTAAAAATCAAAGTGCATAAATTCGGCACTTTTCAATAACAAAATGGAGTAAATTATGAATGACGCACAAGCAAATCAAATGGTTAATCTTTTAGCATCAATAGAAAAGAAGCTAAATACAATCATTAATAAGCTAGATTCTTCAGATACTAAGAAGAAAAGTAAATAACTTTGGATACTGAAATGTATTTTATGAGTTTTTTTATAATTAGCATCGCTGTAATTTGGGGGATACTAAAATACTATAGAGTAGGAGAATGAAACAATTAGAATTGTTTAATAAGGAAGATTGGCAGATACTATTAGAGGCAGAAGAATATTTTAGCTATCTACAGAAGCCAAATAAGTCTTTCTCTGATATGCCCGTCTGTCCTTTTTTAAAAGCTGAGTTAGAGAAAGACACTTTACACGTAGATATATGGAGAGCTGATGAAAAAAGTTTTTACGAATTATTTCATCAGTTCGGAGAGTCTAAAAAGAGTTCTGCATTATTTATATGTATGGATACAGATGAAATAAAATGGAAAGATGTGGAGAGATCAAAGTATCAGAAGTTCCTACAGAAATCAATTAAAGATACAGGTCTTAAAGCATTATGTCTGTCACCATACGAAGATTTTACAGCAGCTGGTGAGGCTACAAGAAAGAAGGCACCTTATTTCCTAATCAATGTAGCTACTAAAGAGCATTTTGGTAAATCACATAAAAAGCTGATGGATACTAAATACTTTGATAAATTTAGTGATGAAGAGAAAAAGAAACTTAAAGTGGGGGTAAATGGATGAATTGTTATCATTGTGAAACAGAGCTAATTTGGGGTTCTGATAATACATTTGAGGATGCGGGTATAGATGGTGAAGGTATACTCACTGTCTTATCGTGTCCTAAATGCGAGGCTTATGTAGAGGTATTCAAAGAGTATGATGAGGAAGAGTATAAAAAGCTCTTTGAGTGTAGTATTTGTGGAGAAGATACTTCAGAGGTTGATTATGATTATTTGGTATCAACAGATCATTTAGAATGTGTATTGGATGTCGAACAGAAAAAGATAGATTCAAATAAAAAGAAAAAGGCTAAAAAAGAAAAGGCTAAGAAAGAGGAGTAAGAGATGGAAACGTTAATAATATCAGGCATCATAGGAGTAATAGTAGGCGCTTTAGGCGGTTCAATTACAATGTATATGATGTATAAAAATAAAGTATCGGACTTAGAATCAGATGTATATGATGCTCGTATAATAAGAGAAGCTTTGAAAGAAGAAATATTCAGATTAAGTCATCAAACTAAACCAAAACCACGAAAAAGACGTGGGAAATAGTTAATACGATACTATTTATAAATGTAACCAAAACGGAGATTATCTGTGAACCAACAAGACAGAAAAGAATTTGAAATAGTTCATTTTAAGATGGATGAGTTAAAGAAAGACATAGTGGACTTACATACTCAGATGGAGAAGGCTCATAATAAAACGGATGAAACTCTGAGTTTTATAAAAGAAAATCTATTCAATCCAAATGAAGGGCTATGGGCTGAGACAAAGCTAAATAGTCAATACAGAGAGAGTTCTAACAAATGGCGGGGAATGATAGGTGCAGGTTTCATAGGGTTATTGTTCAAACAATTATATGATATGATGATGTAGGAAAACGGCGGGGCGGGGGAAGGTCCGTGGTTAATACGTGTCTCGCTTAATTCTTCTAACGCACTATCAAAGAGGTGAAATCTCCTAACGAAGATTCCACCAAAAATCCCAAACTTAATCAGCCTCAATGAATTAGATAAGGTATGGATGAAAAGCAATCATCAGCGCTCATCACATTATTTACTTTGGTAAATCTAACGAAATTCTAACAAAAAAAGAAGTGGAAAAGCTTCATAAATCTCCCGATGGATTATACTTATTGATGAAATACCATAAATGGTTTAAAAATTAAACCAAATGGACAATTCAATTAAACAATCTAATGGAGAAGAACTAATGAAAGTAATAAAATTAAGCACAGCACTATTGGGAATGGCCATGGGCTTATTGACAGCCCAAAATCTTAACGCTTTCGATGGTAACGCGTCGTATGAGTTGAGAAGTCAATATCCCGAACCCATAACACCATTTAAACTAACGTATAGTGATATAAAAGAATTGAAGGAAAAGCAAAGCCCAAAAGAAATCCGAGGAGTCGTGAGGATTGAGTTTGAGATAGATAAGCAAGGTAATGTTATAAATCCATTGATTTTAGACACATTTAATATCGGGTTAAATGACTTGGTATTGGATAGAGTGAGGAAGAGCAAATACCACCCTGCCAGGCAAAATGGAGTGCCCGTAATAGTTAAGTATGAACTGCCTATTAGGTTTCAATAGGATAGAAAAAGTAAAGAATAAAAGATAAGCAAAGTAATGAAAAGAACAAAGGGCGGTGAAGATTCATCGCCCTTTTTTTTTGTTCGATTGAAAGATAAGCAAAGTAAATAAGATGAGCGGTGCACTAAATAATATTTAGCTTAGATATTTATTACCAAAGAAGAGAGAGAACGGGATTGGTAGAAAACGAGGTAATTAATCTGATATTAGTAATGATATTTATAATCCTACCATTGGGATATGCGTGGTGGGAAGAGAGTTAGATAAGAACTTCGTAAATAAGGATAAGTAAGAT
>Ga0181411_1000050_pt1 | contig 33792 bp, 27 predicted proteins | sample 34SPOviralmetaG_FD_130114 | JGI IMG/M metagenome (GOLD analysis project Ga0181411, IMG submission 130114) | Marine viral communities from the oligotrophic San Pedro Time Series (SPOT) site, San Pedro Channel, CA, USA - 34 SPOT_SRF_2012-07-09 | ecosystem: Environmental > Aquatic > Marine > Strait...
ACAACGGTAAAAGCCATAACTTTTTCATGCTTTAGGTTTGTCTTTAACCATTGGACAGTTGACGGGGCCTTTTCCTTTGTTATTATTTCCAGTGGTTAAGCCAAATGTGGCAAGTGCTCCCGTGAACACACTGGCAACGAACGTGATATCTGAATTACCTGATTTTTTAACCATAGGTAGCTCAACATAATTCATTGTTATGATCAGATAAAGCCCGACCAAACCACTACTCCAAGACGCACAAAAGTCCCAAGAATCTGTATTTGATGTTCTTGGTCTTCAGCAGCATCTTTGAGCTTGCTTAAGAGGTTTGGTTTCGGGCTTCCTTTTTCTTCTTCTGGTTTTCCTTCCATGTATCGACTTTTTTCTGTAAGAATTTTTGTACTTGTTTTTTAATCTTGTTAAAGAAAGGCGTAGCAAGGGTCGTAGTAGCTACAGCTGCTACAGCTGCATAGGTAGCAGTAGCTACCACCTCAGCAGTTGGAAGAGGTAAATCTATCTTTATAACAGGTATACTTAAACTTGGTTGTCCAGTTTTAGTTTCTGTCTCTTCCTTTTCGCTAGGTGCTTCTTCCATCTCTACTCCCTTAGGTGCTTCCAAATTTTGTGGAGGAATAACAATCGTTGGAAAGACTGGCATCTCCGCACTTGGTTGTTTTAAAGGTATGCTGAGCATATCTAAAGATTTTGGAAGCTTAGTATTAGTGAGCTTTATAGATGGAATATTCATTAAAGATTGTATTCAACCCCTACAATCCATGCTGTACTACTACCCCCATTAGCTCTTATTGTTTGACCAGCAAAAAGTGTGATATTTATACCTTGAGGTTGAGGTAGATTGTTGTTATTCATGTTCATCATAATTGTCGCATCGCCTACTTTCATACCATATTGACCCCTATCGCAGCCAACCCATCCTTTAAAATATTTTCCACTAGGCACTGTATAAAATGTCGAAGTAGAAGTTGAACTGAAAGCTACGTTAGCGACTGGCTTTTCAAATGAAGCACCTGCCGCGGATTGTGCATTTAATCCCATAATGTTAAGTTACTAAAATTCCTGTTGTTCTTAAACTAATTTTTCCAAAAGCACCATCGGCAAGTGAAGCATCACTTGTTAAACGGTAACTACCAGCATGATATGTACCAAGAATTGTTGTTGCAAATCCAGGCATACTCATGTTATCTAAATCATATCTTGTTAAATGTTCGTTGCCAGAAGCATTATGTTCATACCGATATCTATTACCAATAGTAAACATATAACGATCTAATCCAGGGGAATGTATCATAGTACCTCCAGGATTCCCAAACCTTCTACCATCAACAGCAGCATGTCTACGAGCACTTCGGACAGAACCAACTTCAATAGTTTTAGTTGTTTTAGCTGTTTGACCAGATGGTATAAAAGTAGTACGTGGGTTACTACCTAAATTAGTACACTTAAAAATAGAACTGCTATTATCTGAGTCCTCATAGAAATGACCCTGAAGAACCCAATAATCTCCACTACTATCTTTACCTATACCCATACTCCGTCTCATATTACCAGTACTTATATTATTACCGCTATCAGTAATACGATCTATTTTTTTAGTATAACCAGTAGTCACATCTATAAGACGTGGATTAGCTCCATTTGAGCTACTATCAGATTTAGGATTTATGAACCAATAATCATCTCGAAAATAACTACCAACAGCATATTGATCAACATCAATATTTGCCATATTTGAGCTTGTAGAATTTTCTGCTTTTAATTGTATAGTTGATGTATTTCCATTAGTACTGCCAGGGTCAGTATCATATTTGGTTATGTAACTATTGCCCGATGCAATATAATAAATATAACGTACGCCATCATAAGCAACAAGATGGGCCTGATTATTACCAGCTATTTGTGTAAAAGATGTACTGCTATTACCATTAACCCGATATAGCGAATGCCTATTTGTGTTTCCATAACTACTCATTTGATGATCATTATCAGTATGGTGTGTCCAATAAAAACGACCATCTTTACCTGTACAACTCCAAGAAACACCTCTTATATCTCTAGTCCATTTAGTAGCACCAACCGCATCACTAAAAGGTACAAGAACAGAATCACTTACATTCTGTACTTGTATATCGTCTCCAATATATTCTCCAAAAGATACGGCTGGGCTATTGTAATGTGGTGTTTCTTTACGTTCTGATGGCATACCAGTAGCATTATATCTATCTTCATGCCAGCCAATATTTATCAGACCTGTTACTGAAACTTTATCAGTAGTAGTAGCTACTAAACTTTGAGAATTATCTAATATTTCATTACCTGTAAATGATCCTGCTTTTTCAGAACTAGAAGCTACTAAAGGTCCAGTAGCACTACCTTCGCGTACAGTTATATTTCTACCGTTTGGGTTTTCAAAACTAACAGTCTTAATAACTGCTTTTTCTGAACCTGATGTAGTCACCAGATTCACTCCTGTTGTCATATTAGTGTAATTCCTATCTGAATGAGCACTAAATTCTTTTAATGTATCTGTCATTTTTTATAAAGATGTGAGTTTAAGAATAGTGGTTATATCGGCTCCACCACCAGAAGAAGCACTAAAACTTAAATTACCTGAACCATCAGTAACTAAAGTAGCGTTTGCGATACCATCAGCAGTAGGTAATGTCCAAATAACATTACTACCAACTGTAGCTGGGGCTTTAAATCCAACATAGTTTGAACTATCAGAATCAGCAAAACGAATTTCTTTTTGAGCATTTAGTGATATATTTCCAGTAAAAGTAGATCCAGAAGGACCAGTTACAGCATCTACATAAGCTTTAACTGACTGCTGTGTTGGTACTTTTGTATCACTATTTGAAGACATATTATCTTCATCAATGCGATCTGATGTTATTAAAGCAGCGTTTACTCTAATATGATCAGCATCCGTAAAAGTATTAGAATCAGTAGCAGATTCAACAGCATCTCTTATATCATTTGCAGTAACAGTTCCAGAATGACCATCTACCGTAGTTACAGTAGCAGTAGGACTTACTAAATGAGTAAAGTCAGCCATAGAACCAGCTGTACCACTATTTTTAATATATGTCTTATTTTCATCTGTTCTAATAACTACATCACCTTCTTGCGTTGTTAACCCAAGCATAGCTGATTCATTAGCAGCTGTCTGTACAGTCGTTATAGCAAGTTGGTTTTCCCATTCTAAATTCCCTGGAGTACTTGCACCAGCTTTTAAATATTGATTAGCTGACGGAGCACCTGCTGGCATTGTTAAAACATAATTAGTTCCAACAACAGCTGGGGCAGTTATAGTAATATGGTTTGAATCATCATTGTCATTTAAACGAAGATTATCAGTAACTACTAAGTTACCAGTAACCGTTGGGTTTGAAATCGTTGGACTAGAAGTGGAGGCCGCTTGTGCCCATTGAAGTTGACCTGATCCATTTGTTTGTAAATAATAATTAGCTGTACCATCAGCTGTAGGCCAGTTTAAACTATCAATAACAACTTTACCTGAACCATGAGGAGTTAGAGTTAAATCAGCATTACTAGCTGTAGTAATATTACCAGTATTAAACGTAACATTTCCTGAAGCACCTAACGTACCAACAGTTGTGTTTCCAGCACTTAACGTACCTGTAGTACTTAGATTTTCGTTACCAAAACTAATCGCCCCAGTACTATCAGTTATAGTTGCTGCATTAATAGTTGTAGTATCAATTACTAAAGAACCACCAGTAAAAGAACCAGTTGTTAATAAATTTTCATCACCAAAACTAATTGCCCCACTACTATCTGTAATAGACCCATTACTTATAGTTACATTACCAATGCTTGATCCACTTGAAGCTGTAAATGCACTACCAATAACAACTGTACCAGTACCAGCTGGGTCAATAGTTATATTGTCATTATTATTAGTTGTAACAGGACCAGTTAAAGTAATACCCTTAGATTCTACCTTACCAGATCTTTGGTCAATAACAAACGTATCACCAACTTTAAATTTACCAACATGGTTAGTACTTGATTGCCAAACTTTACCCATGTTTCTATTGACAACTTCATTAGCCTCAATAGGTACTCCTCCATTCTCAGGAGCAGCACGATAATCAGTACCAGCACCAGTATACTCAAATGTATGACCACCAGTACTAATATATGACCGTTGATAGAAGTTAACAGTAGCACCATCCGTAATAGCGTTGGTTAAACCATCGTTAATTGCTGGATTGGTAGCATTAGTCTTCATTATGGTTAAAGTCCAGCCGTTTGTAGCTGTCCATGAACCACCCACGGGGGTAGCTGACACTATTTCATAAGTATCAGAACCAATAGAGACTAAATAGTTATCCCCTGGCCTTAAGTTAGCTGTACTATTATTAAATCCAGTACCAAAGTATCCAGATGTAATAGTTGTTGCATCAATATTAAACGAAGTTTGCCCAGCAGCTTTAGCACCATCTACTGTAGAAGTAAATGTTGTTGTAGCTGACTTACCATCTGCTATTAATCCGTATCTACCGTAGTCAGTAGTACAGTTAGCAAGGTTAAGCATACCACCGTTAAGACTCTTAGCGTGATAATGACAGAATGTTCCAAAGAATGATACTAACTGAGCGTACCCATTGTTAGTACATAGGATTCCTGGACCATCCATGTTGATTTGAGTAAATGCATCGACAACAAATGACCTTAAAGGACTTGTTGCAGAAGGTGTACTACCATCTACGAGGATACCACCAGCTGTCATACCAGAATCTTTATCTCCACCTAGTCCACCAGTCTGTGTAACTGGATCATAAGCAGCATTATTAATGTCTGTATCAGATATTGATGTACAGTTTTGTATATATGGTGACTTCTTAAGTGAACAATTAGGTCTAAATGCAGCTATCCATCCTTGTACAGGAGGTAAACCATAAGTAGCATCAGGGTCTACGTTAGTTCTTTGTTCATCTCTGTTTGCTTCAGGTACATATCCTGTAGCATCACCCCTAGCACTAGCTGTAGAACCACCTGTAGTAGTCCAACCACCAGCTTTCATACCAGAAAAAGCAAATCCCCATATATAAGTACCACTGTTCATTTCAAACATGGTATTATACTCAGATGTACCAGTAGTTACTGCATCTGAAGCGTTGAAATCTTTACTTGTATCATATCTTTGGGTGTTGCTTGGGTGTATAAAGCAACTACGCATTGTAGTACCAACAATAGAAACGTTATCAGCTTCTATACGAAGAGGTAATATTTCTTGATAAGTACCAGCAGATACAGAAAGCATCCAACCTTGGCCTACACGGCCTGCTTGGTTAGTAACTGTACCACCACTTACATATGTATGTGCTAAACCAGCTGTTACTGTTGTTTCTAATTGACACTCAAATGATGTATTACTTGTAATGTTTGAAACAAAACGTAAAGGATCATCTGCTTCAGGGAAAGTATGGTTATTAGTACCACCTCCATAGTTACAACTCCAAACTAAACCAGCCATAGTAACTTTCATACCAACCCTTAAATTATGGTTAGCATCAGTTGTTACTTCTAGTAATCCAGTTTCATGGTTGTATGTAGCAGTTGTTACGTTAGTTGTAGTAGTTGCAGCTATATTTTCGTTTACATCGAGTAAAGCACCTCTAATAGTCTTCTTAGCTTTGATAATTCTATGACCATCGTTAAGATCATTACCATTAACAGAGTCTACATATACTACTTTAGGTTGTGAAGTAAATGTACCACCTGAAGTGATAGCTCTCCAGACACCAGTATTAGCACCAGTTTTATCCCAGATAGAAAATGTCTGATCGTTTAAATGATCATACCATAATTTACCTTCAGCCCAATTAGTTTCTGTAGGAGGAGTACCTTTATTAGTTGTGTGACTATAATATATAGCATCAAAACGTTTAGCTAAAGCTTTACCTGTAGCAATACTGTCATCACTATCCCAATCAGGGGTAGGATAATTAGTAGTAGTAGTAGAAGCAGCTAATTCTGAAGAAGTGATTACATCATCATTTCTTATTTTAGCTAAATCTACAGTATTATCATTTATAGCTAATGAAACTTCTCCGTCAGCTGTGTATGTTGTAGTTATTGGTACACTAGATTGTACTTTAATCACACCTTGTTGTGAAGTTGTACTACGATCTACACCAATAGTTACATCACCAACAGTACCACCAACAGCATGAGTTACATTTATAGCATCTCCACTAACTTGGTTTACCTTAATAATACCTTGTGCAGTAGGAGTACTACGATCAGCTGAAATGACAACATTTCCATCATACCCAGCATCACTTTCATCTGAAGGACCGACTTTAACACCGTGTCCTGAATTAACAGTAAGAACACCTTTATTACTTTTAGTGCTATTTTCGGCACTAATTACAGCATTACCATCTGTATAATTAACATCTATTGCCTCACCTTCATTAATAGTTACAATACCTTTATTGGTTTTAGAACTATTTTCACCTGATATTGTTGTCTGACCGTTAGAGTTTGTACCACCTGTGGCATCAGATAAGTTAATACCTTCACCTTCTATAAGGTCATCGAAGATAACTTTCCTCAACTGAGCACGGTTTACAGCATCATCATCTGAATCAGCATTAGCTACGTGCTCAATTCTCCTATCAATACCTGATACTGGATGTGCTACATCAACAGCATTAGTACTAAACCTAGATTCTTTGATAGATAGTTTAGCTTCATTAACACCTTCTTCAGCAATATGCTGGATTCTTCTAAGTTCTGAGTTTAACTCACTAGCACGTATAGTACCTTGAGAACTAAAATCACTTTGAAGTTCAGATGTAATACGCTCTAAAGTAATAATAGCATTAGCTGTTGGCTTTGCTACACCATTATCTGTATTTAAAGTGATCTGGGTATTTCCAGAATTAAACTGATAGTTATTTACTGGAGTGGTAGCTGCAATACTACCAGCGTTAGAACCGCTAGTATTAGATGCATCATATTGTGAGTGGCTTGTGCCAGCTGTACCAGCATTAGTAGCTTCTGATTGTAGTACGGCTGTATTGGAATCACGGCTAGGTTCAAAAATATAAACCTTTAAGTCTGATCTATTTATTAGATCTATCGTTCCGAGGTTGAAGGTTACTGTATTACCATCCCCCGTATATTCGAGTCGTGTTGTTGCCATTGTTTATTGTAATAGGGACATGGGTTACTTAGGTATGTTTATAAGCTCTTCTATGGCATCATACCTACCATATTTACCATAAGATTTACGATCCAAGCGTGTTTGAATCTTTTCAGCTAGTTTAGGATTATCGTACATTAGTTGTTCCATAGCGTTTTTACGCTCTTCTACAAAAATTTTATGTACATCTTGATAAAACCTTTGTTCAAAAATCTTATCATTTTTATTTCTTAAACCTAAACGCTTATATTCATTAAGATCATTACGCCAAACCCCTCCATCTGTCATAAGCTGTTCAAGCCTATAGCGTAAGTTACCCATAGACATATATCTTTGGATCTCCGACATCTCATAAGAGTTTAATCGTACACCATTATAAGTAGCTAGTATCTTAGGGACATCAAAACTCATCTCTAAAAGACCTTTTTTAACAGGATCATCATCAGACCAGCTGATTGCAATAGGGCTTAACCCATTAAACAACCTCATTAAAGGGTTCTCTGGGGGTGGATAATACTTCTTACCAGTACGATCTTTACTTAAAATATCATATTTAGGAGCAAGTGTAGACTTAGCACCTAACTCTCTTCTTGCTATATATTCAATTATATTGTTAGCTTCTTTTTCATTAGCATCAATTATTCTACCAAGTTGATTAGATAGACCAGCATAAGGTAGAAGCTGTGGTCTTAAGAAATTACCCGCAATTCTTTGGATATTTTTCTCACCACCTTCTTTCCAGTTTAACAGTTCACCTAAATCTGCTACTCCTGCTAACATAGATTTATCTACAATAACAGCTGTAGTCATAAACATAAGCTTACTAATAGCTTCATCTCTATAGTCTTCACCTAGTAGATGCTGATAGTTAAGTACATTTGCAGTAGCAGCTAGTAGTGTGTTGAATGGTTCTATATCTCTATATGATACATAAACATTACCTAGCTTGAATGAATTAGGTTGAATACCATTAGCTTTCCATTGCTCTCTAGTAGTTTTATCTGCGGGTATATCCCCAGTCAAGTTACCAGTCATAGCAGCTATAGAAGCTAATCCTATAATTGTACGACCCATTCCTAAACGGCCTTTTAAAACCGCTTGTTCATACTCAATTTTTTCTGGCTTAATACCATACTTTTTAAGTAATGTTGCTGGATCACCTTTCATTATATCTTGGTACCTATGTTGGAATCTTACCAACTCAGTGTGACCAAAGGCTAATTCTAAAGCATTGTATCCTGTTTTAACAAATGGGAAGAATGCTCTTAATCCAGTACCATGTCCTACTTCATTTAAGAATTTAAACCTACCTTCAATTGGTTTGGTTAAGGCAGCTTCATCACCAGCTAGTCTTGTTGCTTGATCAGAAACAACCCATCTTTCAACACCTGCTTCATCTGTTCTACGTTTGAATATCATATTACGGAACTCTTCTTCCATACTCTTAGCTAACGCTAACGGGTCTTCAATATCAAGCTTACCTTCATCAACTAAATTCATAATTGTTCGGGCAGCTTCATTACGCATTTCCATACGACCAATGATAGTTCTAGCCATAGCATCACCCGCACCCATAGCATTTCTACTATAAGTCATCCAAGGTGCTGTATTCATTTGGACTAGGCTATCCATTGCTTCATATAGATGCATCTGATCTTTATCACCTTGCCGTCCGATATACTCCTTCATCTCTCGCCAATGTTTTAAATCAGTATCAAAAGAATAGTTAGTAGCATAATCTTGTTGCTTACGATTAAGACCTAAATCCCAATTATGTTTGAACATCTTCAAACCTTCAGACCAAGCATCACCTAATGCCTGTACTTGAGACGCTGCTAAAAACATTTCTCGTTTATTACCTCCCATCCAAGCTCCTAAATAAGCCTGAAATGGACGTAACATACTAATAAAATTAGTACCTACAATAGCTTTGAGGGGTGTTTTTAAACTACTTAACACAGAATTATAGTAAACAGAACGGGCTTCCATACGCCATCTACCTGTTATCTGATCTCCATCCATACGACCCCCTTTAATAAGAGCGTCAAAGTACTCGTGAAGATGAGCCATAGTTCTGACTTTACCATTAGTTGCAGCATAAAGAGCCATAAGATCTGCTCTCTGCTCTAGTGTACCTTCTTTAGCTAAACGAGCTAACTCATCAAAATGCTCATTAGTACGTTGGTTTATTATACTTAAATCTTGCTGAATTTTTCTTCTAATATCTGTAGGATCTAGTTTAGATTTTCCAGTAAATCTTTGCAACTCACTACCAGCCATGTAACTAGCTTTCTTCATTTCAAGCATAGACACTTTCATAGCATCAAATACTTGATCAGCTTGTCGTATTAAAGAAACACCTTTAGGTGCATCTAAAGTACCTTGAGCTATTAGCTGTACTCTTTTAGTTAAACTATTAGTAACTAAAGTAAGAGCGTGGAATGCTGAAGAGTTTACAGTTTCTATTGTTAAACCATCATAGCTATAGACAGTTTTATTATCTTTATCAAGTTTAATCCATTTTTCAAGGTTTTGAGATATATCTCCTTTATTAAGACCTTTACTAGGATCACCTCCTTGGAATAAAACTTCATACATCTCCTCAGATTGCCTTAATAATGACTTTTGTATATCAATCTGATCAAGAGTATTTTTAGGAGCTTCCCAGATTTCTCGTGAAACATCCTCAACAACTTCTTTAATATACTCAGCTAAGGCTTTACTACCTCCAGCCATTCGTTTGATCTGGCTTTCTAAGAATATTTGAGTAGCAGCTGGATTATCACTTCCCCGTCTAAAGTTACCAACAGTTTCTTGAATAGCTTTTTTTACAGCAACTTGAGGATCATCTAAAGGTATAGTTGCCTTTTCAGACATATCAAAAGATTCACCATTATTAAAAGGTGCTGGTTTATTTTTAGCTTTTGCTGATTGAAGAGAACTCATTTTCTCTTGATCATTCCAAAAATCACTTTTACTAGCACCATTCTGTTTAGCTAAATCTTCTAGTTCATCTAATTTAGTAGTAATTTCTAAATCAGTATCAACTCTACTTAATTCAAGCTGTTGCTCAGGAAACCAATAAACACGTGCTTGGTGTGCTGGTACATCACCTCTTGCTGCAACTTTATAAGTTAAACCTCCATAACCTAGTTCAGCTATCTCATCATTAAGACCTTCTATAAAATCTAAGACTCGATCTGAAGTAGCTTGAAGTTCAAGAGGATCTTCAACTCCTTTATTTTTTTGTTCTAAATTCCAAGCTTGCCTTTCTCGTATCTGTTCTACACTATCAAGACGTTCTCTAGGATAATAACCATAACCGTTTTCTTTAGCTGCTGCTATTAATTCAGCATAAGTTATCTCAGTATCTTTAGCCCATAATCTAGGCCATCTGTCACCTAAAGCCTCTTCAAGAGGACTGACTGCTTCTTCTTGTAACCTTTGTCTACGAAGAAGATTAGCTAGTTTAGTCCTAGATTTCCAAGGTATCTTTTCATCAGCATCAAGCAACCTAACTGGTCCTTTTCTGTCAGCATATATACCATCCCCCATAGGTACTCCTGGGGTTTCATCTACTCTATAGACAACACGATTTTGACCTCTATTATCTAAACGCCAAACTTCACCTTGTCTTCCACCGAGTTTGACTCTTTCTGAAGCAGAGACACTTAAGTTATCTGTGACATAGAAACCATCACCAAATAAGTTCTCATCACTCCATACACGTTCTTGACCAGTGGAGAAGTTTTCTTTAAAACCTTGAGGAAGCTTATCACCTTCATAACCTAAAGGTTTACCAAAGCCATCCTTCTTTTGTTTATAAGGTACCCCATGCCAGTATACTGAGTTATTACTGATACTACCTAGATTACCTTCTTTTAAATCTTTGTATGTTCCAAACTCTTCTGGTGAAAGATAAGTTCTTAAATAACTATTCCAAAGATCAGTAGGTATACCTTGACCTGTTTCAAGTTCTAGCTGCTTCATACTATCGTTAGCGAAAGCTTGCGCCTTCTCACCTTCTTCGATAGTCTGCATAAGCTTAGTAGTACCAGCCCTGTTAGCTTCTTCAATAGTACTACCATTAGCCCTTGACCTTATAGCAGCCCATTTACCACGAGCTAAACCTACAAGAACATAACCACCTAGATTAAAACCAGCACCAGCAAAGACAGTTTTAATCCTTGCTGTCCAAGAGTTATCCTTTTCAGGATCAACTGCTAATGCTTCAGAGAAAGGTACCCAAGGAGCATACTGATTAACCAAGTTTGCCATGTTGGCATACTCTGAGCTTTCAGAAACGAAATCTGCAATAGCACCTTCAGTTCCAATTTTAACACCTCTAGGTAAGAAAGCTATAGTCCTAGCACCTTTCTTGGTTTTTAACAGACTACCGACTATAGGTATTTGACGACCTACTCTACCAGTTCTACTTGCTTTATATAAGCGGTGTGAAGCTTTAGCAGCAAGTTTATTTGCACCTAAAACTTTTCCTCCAATCCCCCATGTAGCAGCGTCTAGTGCGACAAACTCTACAATACCACGAGTTAGTTTACCTAAGCCTGATTGGTTTGCAGGCTCCCAGTTATCAGGGATTTCAAAGGGATTTTCTACATCATATTTTTGATGAAAAATGTTTTCTTCATCTTGCATCGGTAAGCCATAGGCTTTATGCATACCCCATCTAGCGGTATCATAAATACGTTGACCAAAGCCACCGACACTTTCAACAGCATCAACTCCACCACCCCATAGGGCTTTACCAGTTTCTTGAACTAATTCTACAGGATTATCAGGAAGAAAGCCCATATCTTTAGCAGCCGTAGCTGCTTGCTCTTCTTCCTGCTCCACTTGTAACTGCTGCTGTTCTGCAAGAACGTTAGCTCTTTCAGCAATAGCCTCTGTACTGTAATGAGAAAGGTAGTTCTCTTCTTCTGGCGGTGTATTAAGTTCTTCGTCCATGTTAGTTAGTTAGTTTTGGGCCTCCATTCCCAGTGCCATGATTCTTTCTCTCCATCTTTGAAATCTAGACGATTTTCAAAAGGATAGAAATTATATTTATCGGCGTTGTTGTATAGCCAGTTTAAACCGTCTTGGTCTATATATTGTATATCTATGGCTTTGCCGAGATTATGTACTGAATGTCCAGGTTTTTTACTTCTATAACCTTTTTCATTATTTTTCTCACGTGCCATAAACTTTGGATCATGGTCAGCTAGATATTCTTCACGTTGATGTGCTACATTACGATACCCAGAGTTTAATTTAAAATCGTGACCATCCTTTTTAGCAGCTGCAAATAAAGCTTCTACATCTGGTGCAACATCTTTATGTACCTGAACATCATGTTTAGTATCAGTAAGCTCACCACCTCGGACATAGTTAGCTAGATGTGATACATCAACTAAATCCGCATCAGTTAGTTCTAGCACCTCTTCAGGTACATCAAGGAAACTACCGTCAAACATAGGTTCTTGACCTAGTATATTACTTAATACACTTATCTTTTCTCTCTGTCTATCTTTATCACTAATAAGCTGACTAGCAGTTTGCCACTGTTCAGTACTTCTAGCTTCTTGTAAGATCTCAGAATACCTTTCTTTACCTAATAACCTTTCAGCTGAGTTACTAAATTTACTAAAACCAGCATCAGCGTATATTAAAGGTAAATCAGGTTGTACAAGTGACTGTTTATAGTTACCTATGTTGTTTAAGACAAATAACTTATCTTTTGCTATTTGTAAATTAGTTTGGTATAACTTATGCAAAGGGTTTTCAGGTGATACTTTATTCATACCCATCATGGAATTCAACTCCATGTTAGCTAACCATAAAGGTTTAGCATAAAAAGGAAGTCGATCATATTGTTTTTGTAGAATAATGTTTTCTTCTCTAGTAAAACCCCTTACATCTTCTGGTCTACGATTTATAGGTACTTCTCTGTTTTCCATCAGAGTTAGATACTCAGTCAAACCTTCGATAGTATTAGGGACAGGTTCTCCAAGAACATCACCTCCCTCTACCTCAGGAGCACCCTCATCATCATCAACAGGGATAAAGCTAAACTCATCAGTTAAAAGTTCTGGATCATAGTTTCCTGTTATATATGATTTCATACCAGCAAAGGTATAATCATTTAACCTTGGATCACTCCAGTTTTCTAAATTCTCTTCACCAAACTTCATAGCAGCTACAGCCATCCTAAGAGATATTTCTCTATTATCAGATTTAGAATTAGCTAGTTTTACCATTTTAGTGGCTTTAGCTACGGTTGCTTGATATAAAAGCTCAGGATTATCAATAAGCTCTTGATAGCTAACATCAGATTTTAAACCTGCTTCTTGTAAAACAGTTTTATATTCGGCTTCTGATACTAAGATATCTTCTGGAAGGGGATTATCAAAATTAGGATTCATGGCAGCTACTAAAGCTGAAGGTTCTATCATACCTTTTTCATTCATAATACGTGTGATAGCCTTCATATTACCTGAGGAAAGAGCTTCACGTTGAGGTACCGTTAGATCCATAAACCAATCTATTTCTGCTTGTACTTCTGGAGGCCATTTCTGTGGCTCTACTCCTTCAGTTAATTCAGCTTGATAGTTGTATAAAATTTGAGCAGGTCTTTTGAATGTATCTTTTTGAGCTAATGTAGTCCAGATAGGATCTAGTTTAGTACCATCAACGCCAAACTTTGTTTTAAAAGCTTCTGGCTTTAGACCAAAACTTACCTCCTTATAATAATCACCGTCATAGTTCTTAGCATCTACAGCTATCTTTCTAAATATTTTATCATTTGCTTTCGTCATTTCCTCTGATCTATCAACTTTTGTACTAGGAGCTAGATTAAAAGTATCATTTACCCAACGCTTTTTACCTGTATCAAACTTGTAAAGATTTGATTCAAGATCATGGTTAGTATTTTTATCGTTATCATTATCCCACTCAAAGGCTTGCATGTGTAGTTTTGAAGCTTGTTTTAAAGCATCCATCCTACTCTTACCTTGTTGGTTTTCTAAATTTTTAGCTTCTGCCGTAATCCTTGCCCAAGCAAAATCTATAACACCTTGAGCTTCTACTACATTCTCATCTACTCTATTTACTTTGTAAACTCTTTCTTTTATTTTACCTAGAAGTTGCTCTTCAAATGTTTCCTTAACAGCTTTTTCTTCTGTAGTTCTTAGGTAAAGTTGATCAACTACTGCACCTTTATCTCTGAATTTTTGTTTAACATCTGGGGAAAAACGATTCATCTGAGCTTCAGTTATCTCACCACCTTGTTTTGCTACAAGATTGTTTCCCGTTTCTGTAGCAAGATCATCATCTCGGATATACTTAGATTCATTAATTTTTTTACGATAATTTGCAACTATACTAATAACTTCTGGAAACTGTTTATATTCAATTTCTAAATCATCTAATAATTTATTAGCACCTGTAGTATCTAAAGGATTCTCAGGATCATTAGTATGCCATCTCGCAAATATCTCAGCACCTCTATCGGTAACTAAGGCTTTTACATTTCTATTCTCTTCTTCTATTTTTTTATAATGAGCTTTAATAGAATCAGCTACAAACTTTTTACTATCAAAAGCAGGCCAAAGTTTTTCAAGAGTTTGTCCTCCTTTTGGTGTAATACCTTTGACATTAAAAGGATGAGTACTAAGAACATCAGCAAGTACAGCTATGTTATCAATATTATCATCTGAAGATGCAATATCTTTAAGCATATCCAGTAAAAGTCCATTACCAGTTTCTTTAACTGTACCGTCTAACTCTCTACCATATGATAACTGTTTAGCTAAACTAGGTAAAACTTGTAAATTATGTTCAAGTTGCTTTATGAATTGCTCTTTACCTTCTTTACCGTTGGTAAACAAGTTTGTCATAGCAACTTCAGTGCTTGTTTTAAGAGCTTGTATACTCTCTCTACCAGCTTCTCTTGTGTTCTCTTCTAAAACTTCTTCTTGGAATTTACCTGTTGCTTCAACAACAGTTTTGGTTAAATAAGTATTAACAATATGTTGATCAAAGCCGTAGCTATTATCTTTTACATATTCACGTTGGACATGAGCGACAATCTCATCTTGAGTTTCAGGGTCATAGTTCCAGAACTGACTTACTGTTACCTCTTTACCTGTGCTAGTTGTAAATGTCTTTGTTGCTAATGGTTGTCCATCTGGGCCAATAGGATTAGCAGTTAGTTCATTTATAAGATGACCTTTCCATCCTCTAGCAGATTCAATTAAAAGACCTCTTCTATAACCCCAAGCAACATTACTACCCATCTTACGGATGTTTAGTAACTTCTGCTTTTCCTGTAAAGTAGCTCTATAAGCTTGGGCTTCTATCTCATCTGTTTTTTCTATAACAGCACCGAACTGTTTTTCAACAGCATCAGCTATTTTAGCAGTTTGAGCATCAGACAACTCCATGTAAGCCTGTGCTTCTGTATCACCTTGGGCTGCTTTCGCTCCCATCACAAGACCTTCTTCTCTTTTAGCGTCTTGATGAGGTTTATAGATTTTTTTAGCAGCTGTATCTAAAGCTGTGTTTAGAGTATCACTGAACTTAGCTAATTGTTTTAGCTTATAGTCATCATTACCAGCAGCTATACCAGATATACGATTTAACTCAGAACCAATAGAATTAGATTGCCTAATCATTTCATTAACTGAATCAACTCTATCCTTGTCTGCTTGCCTTGCTTTCTGTGCAAGCTTGTTGGAGTTTGTGATAACTCCTGTACGGCCTCTATAGCCTGTACTACGTGTTTGTCTTTCGTATGCCATAGTTAATTACCACTAATTCCAGTTGACCAGTTCATCTCTTTCCAGAAGTTCTCACCACCAATAGCTGAACCAGCTGAAACAGCCGTTGTAGCACCACTGAGGATTGGGCCTAATATAGATGGTTTGCGTGGAGCAGCTTGCATTATAGGTTTGATAGGTTCATAAGAAGCTCCTTTCTGTGTAGCAATACTCTTAGTTGAGTTAATAGCAGCTACATCTGCTGAGTATTTATCCAGATCTATACCATATTGATCTATAGCATAGGCTCTAAATACAGAATCTTGTGATGCATCTATCTGTGCTTGTTCAAAACCAAACTCTCGTTCAGCACCTTGTAATAATGCTGCTAAACTATTACCACTTTGGGCACCACTAGCAAGTATTTCACCTTGGGCTGCTATAGATTTAGCTAGGTTATCTTGTGTTTTGAAAGCTTGTTCTGCCAGTTTCTCATTCTTTTCAACCTGTGCAGCTACAGAAGCATTGTCAGCATTTATTTGATTGTTCTGTCTGACAGCAGCTAGTTCTGTTTGAGCAGCAGCATCAGCTTTTAGCTCTCTTTCAAATACATCACCTTTTAATTTGTCATTATATTCAGCGATTGTTAATTCATTAGCATACTTAGTTGTTGCTGCATGATTAGATCTTAAAACCGCATCTCTTCGGGCTGCATAAGCAGCGTTTTGTTGCTGTATCCCTGAAGCAGCTTGGGCAGCACCAAGGGCTAGAGATACAGCTAGTGTTGTACACATAGTTTTATAAACTCAATAAGAGGAACACCATTGTAAACATGGTAATTAAGGAATTTAAACCCTAATAGTTTTAATAATTTGATATGATTTTCATTCCGCATATCTGCGTAATTCCATAGATAAGGATTGGGTAAGCTGTTTACCCAGCGTTTAGCTTCCCTAATAAATGTATGAGGGTACTCTTCACTAGCCTTAGTGCAAAGCATCCATATGGCATTCTCAGGGGTTACTCCAGCCACTCCAGCAGCCTTGCCGTTGGGAACCTTAAAGAAAACTGAGTATGAGGAATCAAAATAAGATTGAAGGATAACTGTTGTTGCAGACATCTTTGAGGTGTCTTCAGCTTCCTTCTTATCTTCAGGACGTAAATTTAACCCTACACTTAGAGCTAAGTCAGGGGTGCAGGGTTGGATAAATTTACTTTCGTACATGTCGTCTGGTGTTATATCTACCGTCCCAGCTTGCTGAAACAATAGTTGCGGAAAAGGGTTGGTCTATTTTTACTTTAAATCTAAACTTATCATTCTTTCTGTATATAGGTACTCTAATTGATTTATATAATAAAGAAGGTATCTCACCAAACTTATTCCAATCTGTTAGCATACCTGATTCATTTTGTGTATAGAGATTAGCATTACCTATAACATCATCAACAGTAAACGATACAGGACCAGATAAACCTAATTCAAAGTTATACCCTCCCATTCTAAGATCACCATCTATATCATACTTACCTTGATCATAAGAGAAGTAATACTGTGGTAACTCAAATTCAGTTATGTATTTATACCCAATAGCCATATGCCATTTAGACATATCACTTAAAGTTTTTAAAGCATATGTTGGTGCTTCTGGATCACCTCCTGGGACTATAAACCATTCTTGACGGAACCCGTTATTAAAGGTCATAGTAGATCCAGATACCGAATCAGGTATCAAAACTGTACCTGCTTCCCCATCACTAGGCTCGTAAGCAGTAGTATCAGGATCATCTGGTGCTCCTGAGAGTACAACAATTTGTGGGTTGTATGTTTGATCAATAGTATAAGGTAATGTAATAACAACAGGTCTAGTAGTATCTCCAGAATTACCACCTAGAGCTACAGAAACACCTGTTGTAGTGTTACTACCGTCACCTTGTTTATACATCACAAGGTTATCTAAAGCTGCTTCAAGTTTACGATTAACTCTTAAACCAGCTTCACCTTCTCCAATGGTTTGAGAATCGTCACCAATAGTATAGCTTCTAGCACTCATACTATTATCATCACTTAGGTATTCATACCTATTTAGTATAACTTCACTATTATCTTGTAGTGTTACAGTATAGAAAGCACCTCCAGTATAGAAACAATGCCTTAATACACCTGTTAATGTCCAAGTATACCAAGCTGATTGTTCTCTCTGCTCTCCAGAATCAAAATACTTATAATTATAAATTGTAGAGGTGTTGAAATTAGTGTTATGATAAGTAGAATTATTAATACCAAAAGTTACTAAACCTAGATCTGCTGATCCTGAATTTACATTTAAAGTTTTTGGTAAAAATGAAGGGACAACTCTAGTTTGATCTATAATCTTAGGAGGTACACTTTCATCTACTATAGCCATTTCAAATGCTTTACTGTAAGCCCCCGTATGGTTAGCAAACATATAGGTTGTACCCATATCTAATGGCTTAATAGTAGGACTACATTCATAGCCAGCTACTTTTTTAAGACGAGCAGTTTTAGGAGAGAAAGAATCTTGCTCACTAAATAGCATAAATTGTCCAGCATCACTGAACATCATCACACCTTTTTGTGTAGGTAGTACGTGATTAATATATGCTGGTTTTACATCTGATACTGATATATCAATAGGGTTATCATCACTGGAAGTTATAGCTGAAACTGCAAAGAAATTATGATAATCACTTGGCTGGCTCAATACTATTTGTTCATCTGCAATAAAGCCTAATCTATTTCGATAGAAAAATATGTTGTTAATTCCTTTACCAACAAAAGATGGATCAGGATTAGTTTCTGTATCTCCTACCTTTCTCGGAGTCCATTCAAGCCCGTTAGGGTTAGTACCCGTACCCCCTAGTTTACAAAATTGAAAACTTGTTATATTACCACCTGAACGTACTGCTACTAATGCATGAGGCATGTTAATTAAAAGCGAAAAGATTCCTGGGGCTACTGTTTCTTCCCAAACACCAGTACCTTTAGTACCATTATCTGCAACAAATTTTAACCAGTAGTTGTCAGAATCAGATTCTTCTGTGTTAGCAACTTCTACTAAATAACCATGAGCACATTCAGAAGGTAGTTTAGATATATCTTGAGCACTATCTTGGAATGAAGATAAAGCTTCATTAGCCATACCACCTAGTATTTCTACATTCATAACATCTGTTGCATCATTAGCTACTCCAGATATTACATTAACTTTTTTAATTAGGATACCACCACCTACTATCTCATAAGTATAGTCATTACCATAAACAGTTTGTAAATCAGTTTTCAAACCATTAAGTACACTTGCCATACTTAAGGTTCCTTTATCTGGATTCTTAGGTGTTTTATATTTAGCTACTGTATTTAACAATGCATAGGTATCATACTCTTTAACACCTGTTATTTTAAATTGATATGCAACATCAGGAGGAGTTGTACCTGCATTAGGTATTGCAAAATTCTTTGTAGCATTTAACGCTACATCTTCACCACCGTCTTTTAAAACAGCTGTGACTGTATAACGTAGGTCATAATCTTGAGTATACCCTAGAAAATATTCAGCAGTTTGGGCTTGTCCAGTTTCATAGTTAGGTGATTGGCTATCAAAGAATGGTTGACCATTAACAAGTGCTTGTACAACAATACCTTTATCAGCCCCAGCAGTAGTACCAGTTACTTCAACTTGTCCTGATAAAGCCGAGTCATCTGGTTCATGTGTCCATGACGCTTTACCATTAAAAGCATTACCAGCTGCATCATTACCAGCCCCAATTCTATAAGCTTCTACAGAAGTAGCAATCTTTTTAGTTTGAGGTGGTGGCATAGATGCTGTTGCCCCAGTAGTTTTGTTAACTCCAGATAGATGTATGACATACTCAGTGTTATATGCAAGAGTATCTATCTTAATAAAAGCATAAGCTTTACCAGTGTTATAAGTTGGTGTAGTCCCTAAGGTACTTATAGTTTTAGTTGGGTTAGATATATATGTATAATCTTGTATAGTATGCTTACCTAAAGTACCTGCTCCACTGAGATAATCATAAGCATTAGTCGTACCTTCAGTTACATTAATTGAAACCCCTGTCTCTGCATTCCATACTCGTATTGGTGTAGATGCATAGTTAGCAGGGGTAATCTGTACTATATATTTTTCCCCATCTTTATTTAAAATTTCAAACCACTGTCCAGTTGATGTAGTATTAGTCAGCTTATTCACATACTCAGCTGGAGGACGTTTCATTAAGCCAAAAGTTACATCAGGAACAGCATTATCACAGGATCTTAGCTGGCCTGGAAATTTAATAAAATCTGGCTGCTGGGAAACCCCACCTAAAAAGTTAGGAATACGTTGATTAATAGCTGCCATTATCTTTTAATAACTTGGAATGGTTGGTAGCCTTGGTATGGATTACGTTGGGAACTATCTTGGAAGATATTGTAGTCTGCTTGGTTTGTATCGTATTGGATACAGGAAGCCCTTGCAAGCTGCTCATCTGGTGACATGACCTCATTGGCCTCAGGGCTGGCTATCATGCGGTTAGAAGCGATCCTAGATGCCTTAGCGGTGACGTAATCACGGAATGGTTGGGGCATATCATCAAACTCATATAACCAAATCACATCACAGTATAGGATGTTCTCTGTTAAGTCAGTGAATTTGTTAGTATGTTTATAGCGATCATATAGTTGTGCTACTTGTTGTCCAGTAGCTAGAGTTCTTGTTCTCCTAACAACATCATAATTGTCTGCGTGTTTATACCTATTCGGATCTACCTGTAAGGCATTTGCGGGGAACTCAATCTCATTGTTATTATCAACAGGTAGAGGGAATTCGATTTCTGAATTGAAAGCCCATCCTTCTGCCTGAACTTCACGACAAACTTGTCGAAGAGTTTTCTGAGCAATAGCAACTTCTGGGCTTTGAGTATCCAGAGTGTTTACAGGAGACTCTCCAACACTCATTAATATTGAGTTTACAGCATCCAGTTCTGTGGACGTTGCGTATGTTAAAGTTGTCATAAAAAAAAGGGGGAGCCGAAGCCCCCCATAAATGTATATTTAGAATGCGGTAGGTGCAGTGTTGGTTGTATGTAGCTCAACACAAGCAGCAGGATTAAGATAATCTGCGCCCATAGCGAGTCTTCCGAGGATTACATCACCTTGGTAGATGACAGAAACATCGCCAGAAGTTACTTGAACCTGTGGTCCAATAGTTTCTACAACACCAGCAGCTTCTTTCTGGAATATAAGTCCACAAGAAGTTGCGAATCCGTTAGCAGGACCATAATCATTATTGATTCCTGATACAGAAGGTTCACCATTCTCGATAGTTGCTCCAACAAATGAACCAGCATTATCAATAGTAGATGCAGTACCATACTTGCCTTGGAACGGAACGTTCATAGACTTGTAGATTTTGATACCAGCAATAGAGATAACACCACCACCTGTTTGAAGACCTGTACCTTGCTCGTCACGGTTGATCAAAGCATTTGAAGATACATTTTCTATTAGTGAATAGTATTGGCGTGGAGAAAGTACGGCGGCTCTCCCGTCAGTACTCAATCCTTTCTCGTCTAAGACAGCAGCAGCTTCAAAGAAGGCTGCAACCAGTTTAGTAGAATCAAGAGCATCAGCAGCGGCACCAGTACCAGTACCAACCTGAAGGGTTGTACCGCCTGGCTCTAGCTTACCTGTAGCAGAGATTGGGTGTGCTAAACGAGCACCACGTGTGATTGCACGGAAGATTAAACGATCATACTTTTCAGCAAGAGCATAGCCGATCTTCTTAGAGATTTCTCCTCTCAATTCGTAGTGAGCAAGAGTCTCGTCAAGGTCGTATACAAAAGCAGAACTGATCAATAGGTCATCAACGACTATTGTCTTTTCTGCTACTGGGGGATCACCCGATCCAAGAATTGGGGTTCCTGGAGTGTGGAAAGCCGCACCCATGCGTCCTGTGTAGATGAACTGTAAACTTTTACCGTTCTTAAGTGTACGTCTCGTAACCATGTCACGAGCGATTGTGTTATGCTGGAATCCTTTAAATAGTTCTCCAGAAAACAATTGTAAATAGGTGGCGTACTTATCAGTTGCGCCTCCATATCCTGTACCGCTAGATAGATTTATCCTACCTAAGGCGGTTTGGGTAGCATTAGCCATTTAAGAGTAAATGTGAATGTGTATGTTTGACTTACTCTAATCGATTAGAAATTTTGTTGTTGAAATTTTAGGGTATTTCATCACCACAGCTGCGGCAATAGGGTATCGAACGTATTCGGCCTAAAGCCAAATTACAGAGAGGTCCGACTTTGAGGTGCCTCTCTGCTTTGGTTACAAGGTAGTCAAAGCTTCTTCAAGCCCAATATCTTCTTCAAGATCATTGAGTTCTTTAGTTGCTTCTTTAACTTGCTCTACCTGTTTAGCTTTAACAGCTTCAGGTGTAGGGTTGTTAGTTATAAAACTGGTGGGTATAGCGTTATCCATTAGAAACTATACTTAGCTCCAGCTTTAACGTTGTAAACATTATCGAAGTCGCCAGCAGTAATGCCAGAGAACTCACCATACAAAGCTACCTTATCGGTTGCAGCATAGTTAATCCCAGCTTTACCAGAGAGTTCAGTCTCAGTACCATCAACACCTTCAGCAGCTATGACTGTTGGACCACCTTGTACGTAGAAAGCAGTTTTACCTTCACCTCCTTCGACTCCAATGTGGAAATCTATAGCTCTACCAAAGTAATCTGAACCTTCATAACCTTGGTTTAATTCTGTGTTGACGTATCCGCCAGCGGTTGCAGGTGCAGACGCTAGAGTAGTTGCTGCGAGAGCAAGTGCAATTGTTTTCATTTAATTAAGATTTGATTGTTTTTGTGTATACAACACCACGATACTTTAGTTTTACAGTCATTGTAATTCCTTAGTACCTAAGCCCCGTTCCATGCTTAGGTTTCATGCGTCCATGAAAAATGGATGAACGGACGTGATGTTTAAAGTTTTTTGTAAATTTGGTTTGCGTCTAATAAGATTTTAATTTTAGTAGATGGCTTGCTTGCCTTACTGGCAGCGTTAACTCTTCTACTAAACTTATCATACATTGGATCAGGCATTTAATGTTACCTCAGTAGCCGCTAAATCTAGCGGGAAATTGTGTGCATTTCTTTCATGCATTACTTCCATACCTAAGTCGGCACGGTTAAGTACGTCAGCCCAAGTTGGGATTGTTCTTCCACTGGTATCAACAACGGACTGGTTAAAGTTAAAACCGTTGAGATTAAAAGCCATAGTGGAGACTCCCATAGCGGTAATCCATATGCAAAGGACGGGCCAAGTAGCAAGGAAAAAGTGTAAGCTACGGCTATTATTAAAAGAGGCATACTGAAAGATAAGTCTCCCAAAATACCCATGAGCCGCAACAATGTTATACGTTTCTTCCTCTTGACCGAATTTATATCCATAGTTCTGAGAATCTAATCCAGTTGTTTCACGGATTAATGATGATGTAACAAGGCTCCCGTGCATTGCAGCAAACAAAGCACCTCCAAACACACCTGCTACTCCGAGCATGTGGAAGGGATGCATTAATATATTGTGCTCTGCTTGAAAGACAAACATGAAATTAAACGTACCCGATATACCTAGAGGCATACCATCAGAGAATGAACCCTGACCGAATGGGTAGACTAGAAATACAGCAAATGCCGCTGCAACTGGAGCCGAATATGCTACACATATCCAAGGTCTCATTCCTAATCTATAGCTAAGTTACCATTGTCGTCCCAAGTAAGATGAGATACCAATGAGGAAATGGAAGACGATGAGTTGGTACGGCCCCCCGTTGTAGAGCCATTCATCAAGGTTTGCAGCTTCCCATATTGGGTAAAAATGCAATCCGATTGCGTTGCTTGACGGGACAATCGCTCCCGATATGATGTTGTTTCCATAGAGTAAAGAACCAGCGACAGGCTCACGGATACCGTCGATGTCAACTGGAGGGGCTGCGATAAACGCAATAATAAAACATGTAGTTGCGGCTAGTAAGCAAGGTATCATAAGCACACCGAACCACCCCACGTAGAGGCGGTTGTCTGTGCTTGTTACCCACTCACAAAACCTATCCCAATTAGAGGATTGATTAAGAGTAAGTGTTGACATTAAAATACACCAGGAATAATTTGGCCTGTGAATATGTAGGCACCTAGTAAAGCTGTGAATCCTATCATAGCTAATTGCCCATTAGTGCGCTCAGCTGTTATAAAATAAGATTCTTCTTCAGGTGTTCTTGCTTTTGTTTCTTTAGCAAGAATGTTTTGCTTTCCGTATTCTGTAGTAACAGTCATTAAAATAAAATAAGAGTTCGGGAGTGGCGAGGATGATCGGTCAGGTCGCCACAAAAATTAAATAAATGTATAAAGAAATATCTATAACCATACATACTCTACCTAAATATATTTCTAATGCATATAATTTAGACATTCAAGTTAGAACGTTCAATCTTTCTTTGGACATCGGCACGATAAGCTGGATCTAATTCATACTCAGGTTTATTCATATCCCTAACTACTTCAGCCATGCTTCTATAAGCATCACCAGCTACAGGTTTCTTACCAGTAACTATATTAGAATCCCTACCTTCTGTTTCTTCCATTTGTCCTACGAGTGCTTTGATTGCAAATTTAACAGCTGACTTATTACCAGTGGCTAACACATCATCAAAAGATTCTATGTCATCTTTAGCTAGATTCTCACTAGCCCATTTCATTAGGTCATTATAACCTGACTCACCACCAGCTAGACCTTTAAGGTCAGACACTTCTGATTCAGATAGAGCAGGTTGAGCAGCTGCTTCTTCTATACCTACTTCTTGACGTACACCTTTAAGGTATGCATCAACAACAGTTTTATTTAAACCAGCTTCACCTAATTGATTGTACATCTCTTCAGTAAGAGTACCATTATTCTCAGCAAAATGCTCATTCATTTTGAATGGATCTATCTCAGCTTTCTGAAATATATCTCCAAGGTTATCACCATATAATTCTTTAGCAGAATCGTAGTTTACACTACCATCTTCTGCATAGAACTGTGGTTGATCTGTTGTCTCAGGCTCAGGTGTTGCTACTTCTTCAGTAGGTTTACCTTCACCCATCTTTTTCTGAAGCTCTATATATGCACTCTCTAAGTCTTCAGCATTCTTATACTTACCAGCTAATAATTGTTCTTGTTCTTTCTGCATCTCCTGACCGACAGCTAAAGTCTCAGAATCTCTGGCTTCAGCTTCAGCTAATGCTACTGGGTCATTAGATGGATCATAAGTTATCGTTGGCATAGGTGCTATTGTAATTGAGTTTGTAATTGAGCAGCGGCTTCACCAATATTCTCTGCTGCTTGTGGGTTCTTAGCGGGGTCTAGCATAGGAGCACTAGCAAGTTGACCAGCTTGATCAGTTAATGACTGCATCTGCTGTGCCTGCATTGCTTGTTGTTCCTCTGCTTGTACATCTTGCATACTCTTCACTAGGTTAAGTACATCAATTCCTTGTGCAGCTGCGAGGCGTTTGATAGCTTCGTCAGGATTCAAGAACTTCATCAATGCCTCTGGTCCCATAGTTTGTGAGACTGTAGTTACAAATTGAACTAAAGCTTCACGGTCTTGACCACGACCTAATGCATTAACACCAGCTACTATAATAGGTTTAACTAAACCTTTAGGTAATGCTGGTATCTGTTTAGATTTGGTGAGTGTATGCATCTTTCTACTTAGGTATGGTATTAGAAACTCAGTAGTTAAGAGTGAGAATAAACCACCCAGCTGTTGTTCTAACTCCATCTGTGTCATACGAACTTCTTCCGCTGTAGTGCGTTCGCTTTGACGTACATTCATGACAAGGAAAGCTTCTGCTAATCTCTTCTCTAATGTATTAACAAGTTCAAATGCTGTACGGAAGTCAGCAGTTTTACCTACTTGAACTACTCCTATATCATCTGGTCTTCCCTGAATGATAGCTCCATTCCCTGCTTGTGCTAGGCTCTGAGGCTTAGTCACACTACTGGGAGATACTGTGAAAATAACTTTAGCTGCTGCTGCGCTACCTTCCACGAGGGCTTGCATCAATGCTTCAAGAGACTTGAGATCACCAAGGAACTCTTCTACTCTTGAGCGTCCATAGTCTTCCCCATCAACAGTTACAAACCTGAGGGGGAGCCAAGGACTCTTATCCTTTGGAGCTTTACCGTAGCTGTCAGGTAATCGTATGTCATCAGCTTCTTGATACCAAGTCCAGCCTGTGCCTTTACGTTTAACACAAGTGTAGACATCAACATCTTTAGAGCCGTTAGCTCCACTGTCATCTACTGGGCTGTTAGGTTTCTTAGCTGTTGCAGCCGCAAACTGTTCTCCTAATAGTTCCCTATTAATTTTTTCACGAGTTACAATTTCCGTAACTGATCCATTACCATCCCTTTCTACTACATAACGGTTCAAAGGATACATCTTTAAACCTTCTGGACCCATATAAACTAACGCATTACCTGTCACTACCAAGTGTTTGATAGCAGAAAAGATTTGAACACGATCAGTAGAGGCAGCAATGCTGTCCATAATCATTCGTTCAACCTTAGCAAAACTAAGATCTAATTCACTCTTGGCTTCTGCTGGTATCTCAACTCCAAGTTTAGAATCATCTAATTGAAGTTTGAAGAAGCTAGTCGAAGGAGGGAGTAAACCTAACATAAGTTTTGAACTTAAGGTAGTAACTCCTTTAGCCCCGATTGACTGCCAAGGTGTTTTTAATTTAGTATAGTTTGCAGTGACATCTTCTTGTGTAAGAAGAGATGGTATAGTTAATTGAGCACATTCAATTGCAATATCAAGAAAGGCATTACGATTACTTGTTAGTTCATGGTAACGTTGCCTTGCGCTTTTCATTAGTATGTTTTGTTTGTCGTGTTAATACCTTGCATTGTTCCTGGACCAGCTGTACCAGTACCAGCAGCATTCTTGGTAGATAATTGAGTGGTGCCTTTAGCTTTAGCTTTTTTATTTCCTTTCTTAGCTACTACTTTTGTTTTAGTTTTAGTAGCATCAGTTGGGCCTGGTGTAGGTGTTGCAGGAAGATCTGCTTTAACTTCCTCTAGTGGAGGTGCGATAGGAGGTGGCTCATTAGGAGCAATGTTTGGTAGGTCAGGAGCCTTAGGTGTTTTAAATAAATTTCCTATACACATAATTATTCTTTGAGTTGTTGTTTCAATAATTTTATTATTGATAATTGACCTGCTCTATAAGCGATCTGTTTAGGATCTAAGTTATGATCAGGAAACTTATCAGGAAAACGTTCATCTAAATCCTCTACAATACGCTCTAGTCTTCCCCAATCAAGCGTACTTTGGGAGGTTTGTATTTGCATGTTCAAAAAATGATGGCATTCTTGCTCTCTTGGTGTCAGAAAGTTCGGGTGCTTTGCCTTCGTACATTAGCCGATCACTAGTATCGGTCCAAAATTTTCTGTCTAAATATTTGTCCTGAGTATTTCTACCTAGAGGCTCAAAGATCCAATTGACAGTGGCCTTCCTAAGTTTATCCAGAGAAGCAGAAGGGCGTAGCCCCATATCATGACAAACAAGACTGTTACATCCGACATGGATTTGCTCGTCCCTTGAGATATCTGCCGATACTGTGCGTAAACCAGCATCCCCAGTAAACCTAAAGAAAGGGAGTAGAACAAAGAAGATTGCACGTTCAGCTACCAAGGCTTTAAGTATTTCATGGTCAGGATGAGCCATCCAAGCATCTCTTAGTCGAAACGCTTCAGCTTCAGCCTTTTCGTCAACGCCATGAGCGTTAGTTATATAACCAAGAGCAAGATCATGATTGATCTCATCCTTTACATTTGATTCGAGGAGATCCCTCGCAGATGAGGGAACCTCCTTTCCAAGTGTCTCAGTAATCCAGTCACCCACAGGTATTTCCATGTGGCGTACTGCGAGAGCACGGAAGATGGCCTCCTCTGCTCCCTCTTTAAATTTTCCAGCTGTTGTTTGGACAGGTGTCCACTTCCTTTTTCTTGTAAGGAGTTTATCATAAGGTGTAAGTTTCATTCTTGACAATCACATTGAGGGGGTTCACTAATAATCCCCTTCAAATAATCTTCGACATCTGATTCATCTAATGCTGCATACGCATCGCTCTTATCTTGTGTGTCTCCCATTACCTGAAGCGAGTAATATAAGGAGGTTTGCGGCGAAGCCAACCACTCTTCCACGAAGCTATCGTTGTATTGTACAACATCGCTCCAGCTATTAAATGAATAGCCGTGAAGAAGTCCTGTATTGTTGAGCATTATCATTATGCCGTCTGCTACACGCTTGTAAGCGTCCCAGCCAACTTCCGAGGCGATCTCAACATCGCCATAATCATAAGATGTTACCCCGAATGTACCAGAATCACGGTCCACAGTGCGTCCGATTGGTGGTGCTATCTCTGGGCAAGAGGTGAAGCCATCTAGATCTTTTGTTTTATAGGAACAAGAAGCAGTAGGAGCTATAGCAAATGCTCTCTCCATCTTATGATACCGAGCAACCTTAGCTGCACTTTCAATACCATCTCTTAATGTACTAGCAATAATACCAGCAGTTCCTTGACTTAAATTATTATTATTAATTTGATGTAATGCTTCACCAAATTCTTTGTATGTTACTTGGTATCTTCGTAAAAGGTTGGCGAGTCCGAGCATTCCCAGCCCGACTTGCCTATCGTTTTCTTGGAGCAGATACTCTCCAGTCCTTCCAACACCTGTGCGGCTATGGAGGTCGCACAACTCGGACATAGCTGAAGTGAAAGCCGTTTGTAAGCTGCTGAGTTCACAGGCACCGAGACTGATATGTTCGAGCAAGCACGTTCCACGTGAGCGCAAGTATACCTCAAGACAGACGTTCCCATAGATACGCTTCCCATTAGAGTCATGTTTAATTTTGTTTAACCATATGTCACCAGACTTGATGCCATATATTATTTGTTCTCGTGTATTCGAGTCAGTATTTTCCCATTTTTCATCATCAAGGTTGACACACCGCTTGACCCACGGGAGTTCATGTCTAGGAGTAGTAATGAACTCGATAAGATCAGGATGATCGATGTCCAGATGACATACAACCGCACCATTTTTGTAAACCCCACCTCTTCTTAATGTTTCATTGAGGACTGAGTATATCTTCGCAAACGAGACTGGGCCGCTTGCAACAAGACCTTTGCCGTTCTCAGTTCCTTTGGGTCTAAGGTTGGATAAGTGGACTGCCACTCCCGCTCCAAAACGGAGAGCATGTGACACAAAACGCCAAGATTTTTCAATTCCATCCTCTCCTTCCATGCTATCTTGTACAACAAACACTGTGCATGATACAGGTAAGCGGCCTTCTGGATTATCCATCCAGTTTTGGACTCTTCCAGTCCTAGCGATCATGTTATTCATTAAATTAAATCTTTTAAGTTAGGTAAATAATAGTTTGGACCCTTTAATACCTTTCCGTCTTGTCGGTATATTGGTTTTCCATTTTCATCTAGCTTGCTCATATTACTTCTATGAACACGCTTGTATGCTTCATCTAAATCCCATCCAAAACATGCTGCCATTTGATGACAAACATAGACAAGATCAGTAAGCTCTTTTAATAAATGTTCTTTTGCTACAGAATGTTTGACATCCCATAACATTTCACGGGCTGCTTCAAGAAGCTCTCTGTGTTCTTCACTGATCAACCCTATTTGCAAGTTGAGAGACCCACGGTCCAGTGATCCTTCCAGATTGAAAGCTTTTCGGAACTCGTATGCGCTCTTTGAGTAAGTGCTCTTTCTCATTAGTTAAGTAGTGGATAGCTTTTTCTAGGTCTTTAATAGGATCATCCTTATGACCAGCACGGCATACATATTTAATAGCATTACCAAGGTGGTAGTTGAGTTGCTGATCTCTAATAAAATCCCACACTTCTATGGAACCCCGTTTATAATACTGGGGTCCATAGGATTGGTTCGTTTCGGTCATAATCAAAATCAGTATGTTGTAGGATCTTAGCTAACCGTGCATTGAGTAGAGCGTCATCGTCTGATAACCCTCGCTCTTTAAATGCTTGACAAATAGCACCCCATTTATTATCAGGGTTTTTATTTAACAATTCGGTAGCACGTTTGATTCCAATTCCTGGGCATCCACCGTAACCGTCAGTTGGGTCGCCTGAAATTGATTGGATTAAATGCCAATCATCTCCATCTTCTTTTGTAATTTCTACAACGTCATCCGTTAGGTTCCATAGATTTCCTGGGATCTGACGCATATCTTTATCTGGACTGACAAGTATGTTGTCAACACTAGGGAATTGAGTGGCATCCATACCAAGTGCATCATCCGCTTCCAACCCATCCCGTAGGACAAAGTTGTAATTTTTTTTGCAATGGTTGAGTAAGCGTTTATAGCCTAGAGGCTTACGCCTAAGTCTATGACCCTTGTAATCGGCACAAATTTTCTTCCTAAAATTCTTAGGACTAGAAAAGTATAGTACAAATTCATCATCAAACATTGCCTTTGTGACTTTTTTTAACTCTCGTTCAAAGATTTTAAGGACTTGGCTAAAATTAGATTGAGCAATGATAACATCATTACCAAAATCTATACCTTCCTCGCAAGCTTGAGCCGATTTATAAGCTAAAAAGTCGCAGTCAATCAATAACATTAATGTACCTCTGCCCAGTTGTCGCCTATGTTAGCGTCAGCGGCAATCGGGATTCGTAATTTATAGTATTCACCAGCTTGTGCTGCTGCAAATTTACATGCAAAAGCAACGTACTTAGCTGATGATGGTGGCGCACCAAACACTTGCTCATCATGTACAAAGGCGTACCTTTCATGAGGATAGAGTGTACTGTTTAAAACTTCACTAGTACATATGCACCAACGCTTTGCGATTACCGCTGCCGATGCTTGTAAGAGATAGTTGAGGGACTTGTGCCCTTTGTCAACGCTGATATTACGACCGTCGATGGCACGGATGCTACCGCTTTCAGATACTCTTTTGGTAGCCTCAACAAGATCACTAAGACCAGGAATGGCTTCCATATAAGCTTTCCGTATTTCGGCCCCCTTCTTCTTAGCAGCCTCAGGGGATAAGAGGTTGTCATAGGATAAACCCAATTTCTGGTTGCCAGCACCATATAAAAATGCATACGAAATTGTCTTGACTTGCCTGCGAGTAACTCCGATCTTGTCTGCATTGACTTGGTGTATGTCTCCGTTGAGTAATACGTCTGCATACCTACCCTCATCGTAACGAGCTAGGTAATGTGCAAACATGCGTAGTTCTATCCCTGCAAGGTCACTGTCAACCAGTTTCCAGCCAGGTTTTGTAATAAAAAGTTGCCGACAATCAGCATCGCTACTGACTTGGGCAATATTGGGAGTAGCGTGAGCCATTCGGTGTGTAGCTGCTCCAATAAAACAGGAGTGGTGAAGCCTGCCATCCTTGACTAACTTCAACCATGCATTACTGCCTTGCGACAACATTCCGAGCTTCTTTTGGATAATCAGAATCTCAAGGAATAGTAATGATTCGTTTGTATTGATTTCCTTCAGGACAGTTTCATCAATAACTGCTTTACCTGTAGGAGTTTTTTTATGTGGTGTCCAACCTTGAAAGGTTTTGAACCACCAAGCAATATGTTCTCGACTACTAGGATTAAAATCCTTAAGCCGTTGCATTTCTGCACCTTTAACATAACCTTGGTTTTTGTTATCACGTTTTGGTGTGAATAGATTTCCAGGCACTGCCCAGCATATCTTCTGTGTGGCCTCTCTAAGCTCCTCTAAGCGTGTTAAAAGAGTGTTCTCTAGTGCTTGGGCTTTCTTAACATCCAAAGGCCATCCAACCCGTTTTTGGTCCTGCATCATCTCAGCAATGCGATGCTCTAAGATGAGGGGTTCAGGTATTTTTGGAAATGTTCCCATAGTTTTGTGAGTACAACGACATCTTGTTTGCAGTATTCCTGCATTTCAGGAGTCCAATTCTTCCAGTCAGCTGTCTGACCGAACTCCCCTTTACGGCACCTTAGCCGATACCCGTAGGCTTGTAGGCTATGTGATCCATATAACTTAGCTGGCATGTCACGCCATCTACGTTTAAGATCTATGTCCAAGAGGTTTGGATGGTAAAATCTACTGAGAATTAAGGTATCCCAGTGTTTAGCCATGAGCTTCCTAAAGAATGGGTAGTGCTTCTGGGCTTGTGCTACGTCATACGCTATCCCATTATGAGATACGATGTTGTCACAAGCCATTAAACTATTCAACCCAGAAGTAATGGAATTAGTAGCCATAGGTAATTCTTTTAGATCACCATTGCTATATTTTTCATCATTATACTCTTCAACAAGACCTGTATCCAAATCTTGAGTGACTATACAATGAATGCGAGTGGAATCTAGCCCATCTGTTTCCATGTCAAAGGCTAAGTTGATGGTTTTTTCTTCCATGTATAAGTTTTATCTTTAAACTGTGCCTTAGCAACAGCGTCAGATGATGGTGGTTGCGGTTTCTTTAAGTATGTGTACCAAGGGTGTTCATACTCACTGCCTTCAAAAATCCGTGGTCGGGTTGAACTCTTGTTCGGGTTTAATTTCATGAAAGTTACAAGTGTCTGAGTCGTAGTTAAGGTTACAGGCTACTCCGAGTTCTCCGCAGTATCTATTTTTAAGTACCCGCACAGTAGTTGAAGCTTTCGATTGATCTGCCTGCTGATCCCGTTCAAGCGCAATAATTCCATCTGACAATTGACCAATGCTGTGCGAGCCTCGAAGTTGTCCAATATTGACTCTGGCTCCTTCTTCGTGGTTATGATCACTTTGGGTTCGTCTGACATGTGATACAAGAAATAGTGAAATACCTGTTCTCTCGACTAGAGAACGTAAACGGGTCATTGTTTGGTCCAGCATTCTCCTCTCATCTCCTTCGAGTCCAGACATGAGAATACTGATGTGGTCTAAGAATACAAAACGACACTCCAGTCCACTGGCAAGGTACTCGATCCTGTTAAAGATAATGTCAGGATCAAAAGACCCAAAGCCATCGAACATGTAAAGATTCCAATTAGCAATGGTATCACGAAAATACTCTTTAAGTTGTTGCTCATTGTATTCACCGAGGTGTAAGTTTTGATTAACAGCGGAGGACATTAATCCAAGTGCTGTTCTTCTATTGTTTGCTTCAAGCTCCACGACCCCAACTGATTCTCCCTTTTGTAATAGGTCAGTTGCAAGTTGGCGACAGAAACTTGTCTTTCCGCTACCAGTGCCAGCAGTAATCGTTGTAAGTTCTCCCAGCCTGATCCCGTGTAGCTTCTCGTTGAGTCCTTTGAATGGGTATTCATGGGTGCATGGTGCTTCGGGTGTTGTTATTAATTCAAGTAACGATTTAGCATCAACAATTCCGTCAGGGCGATACGTCTTTGCGTCCCAGATAGCTTTGCGTATTGCTTCGGCGTCACCTGCCTGAAGGGCCTCAGACGCATCCTTGTATTTCTCAAGTACAGCAATCTTTGCTTTTCCAGCTGGTAAAAGTTCAGCGCACTCGATAGCTGCCTTACGGCCTGCATCATCATTGTCGTAAAAGAATACAACTTCTTCATAACCTTGTGTTAAGTCTAGTACTTTTTGTAGGTCTTTTTTAGCCCCCGCAGCACCGTTAGGTACTGACATGTGAGGCCATTTTGGCATAGCTGCGTGTCCTGAGACAGCATCCATCTCCCCTTCATAGAGGGTCAGTCTTGACCCCTTATCTGGAAATAGATTCTGTCCGAAGAATTG
>Ga0181411_1000051_pt1 | contig 33768 bp, 15 predicted proteins | sample 34SPOviralmetaG_FD_130114 | JGI IMG/M metagenome (GOLD analysis project Ga0181411, IMG submission 130114) | Marine viral communities from the oligotrophic San Pedro Time Series (SPOT) site, San Pedro Channel, CA, USA - 34 SPOT_SRF_2012-07-09 | ecosystem: Environmental > Aquatic > Marine > Strait...
ACCATCAGAAGTTACACGAACTCTCTCACTACCACCAGTTTCTACTGTGACTGTATCGGCAGCAGGGAATCTAATAGCAGTATTGGTATCACCAGTATGAATTATTTTATCTGCTATTGATACATCAGCAGAAAATGTAGAAACACCAGCGACGATTAAGTTATCTAAGTCAGTTTGTCCATCTACATCTAACTCACCATTAAGGTCAATTGAAGAAGAAAACGTAGAGACTCCAGCAACTTGAAGAGTATCTAAGTCAGTTTGTCCATCTACATCTAACTCACCATTAAGGTCAATCGAAGAAGAAAACGTAGAGACTCCAGCAACGATTAAATTATCTAAATCAGTTTGACCATCTACATCTAATTCAGCATTTACATCTAAAGCACTGGAGAAAGACGAAACTCCTGCAACAGTAAGACCACCTGCAGGAATTCTAACTCCAGATCTTGCTGTTAATACTCCAACAGAGTCAATACTAGTTACATCCTCATACGTTAATGTTCCTGCAATTGAAACATTACCTCTAAAAACTGCATCAGTAGCAGTAATTACACCGACAGACATTGTAATAGCGGTTCCAACTCGCAGTCTTGCAGTAGTTGGACTATCAGTACCAATTGATACTTGACCAGTATCCGAATTAACTTGTAAGGCTGCTGTACTTATACCGCTAGCATAATCAGCAAGACCCGTTGCCGGTGTAAGTGCCATTTCGTTATCTTTCTAGTTATTTATCAAGCAGATGGTTTGTTTGCAATCAAGAATGCCTTGTATGCATTTTTAACTGTTGTGGTCCATACAGCATTACATACTGCTTTTACATCAGCATCTTCTCCACTGATGTCTGTATCTACAAAGTTATCACTCTCATCAATTGATCCACAACTGAGTGCATGTCTATGGAAAGAACGTGCAACTTCTACACCATCTTTCTCAATAATTTCTGCTTTACGAACTTGTACTGCTTTATATGTACCAACGACTTCAATCTTGTCGTTCTCAAATCTTTCAGTAAGTGCCATTAGGAAAATCCTCCGAATTAAACAGGTTTAGGCGTATTATTTATCTTATCAAGTAAAGTACTCCAAGGTGAAGAGGAGGTTTCCTCCATTAGTGTTTCCACCTACTTCATTGCCTTTTATTTCAGTCCAAGAGGCACCATCAGTGGCAGCAGTATAGTAGAAATAAATTAGATTGCTGTACACATAAGGAGTAAGACAATTTAGACCAGTTATATTTAAGTTGTTAAACGTCAAAGAACCTGCTGCATTCATACCTGCGCCGCTTTGTCCAGAACCAGTTCCTGATGTTGCAGTGTTGAAAGGTAAACCTTGCAACCTAAAAGCACCAGTATCTCCTCCAGTCCATTTTAATTCACAACCTATAGTTACTTGTCGTCCAATTTTTGTATATCTTGCTCTATATACAACTAATGTTGAACTGGGATTGCTGCCGCTATTAACTGTTGGAGTCCAATATCCTTCTTCATAATCATCAAAGAGTTCATTTATGCCATTCCCTGAACCATCAGCTGTAGCAGAGAAGTCAATACCAGACCCCGATGTTGATAATACAATATTTCCTGCAAACGTAGCGTTGCCAGTGTTAGAAAATAGTTTTATTTTAGGGCTACTAAAAGATCCAGTAGAATCAAGTTCTATATGACCGTGACCTCTAATATTTGTAGTGATATCACCGTCATTTGCAATCGCAAAAGCACCAGCTGCAAATGAAGCTGAACCATCGGCCTTGATGTTGAGTTTTTCTGCATCGTTAAGTGTTGCATAGAAAGCACTATCAGTACCAGTGGTTCTATTTGATTGGAACCATTCGCTAGAAGCGACTCTACCTACAAAATCAGCTCTGCCAGCAGAACTTATACTCAGTTTTTGTGCCATAGTACCATTTAACATGGTACTAAAGACCATCGCACTATCCACAGTTGATGATGTTGATGTCCATTCCGCTTCTTTTACTGTCTTAATTTCCCCAGCTGTAAAATCTTGATCACCACCACTACTTCTATTCAAACTGAAGCTCATTGATGTAGCGGCATCTTCATGAGTGCTTTTATTTCTGATTGAGAGTGCTATGAGATTACCATCATAATTTTGCTCAATACACATTCCACCATCACCAGCAATGAATGGAGTTGTTCTCTGAGTGCCTGAAAGAATTAGTTTACCATCTTTAGTTAAACGAAGTTTTTCTGTTGGTGTAGATGCATTATCTGGCGTGGTTCGGAATGTAAGTGCTCCCGGCATATCATCTGCACCAGGAGTACCATTAACTACACACTCAATTGCTGCTGCAGAAACAAATTGTGTTCCATCACTACCTTGAAAATCGACAGCACCTATTACATCATCATTTGCAAGAAGTGTATTAGAATTAAGGTCAAGTCCCCTACTACGACTTAATAGAAGAATTGAGTATGGTTGTCTACTACTATTGGCTCCATTAGTAGTTATTGATAATGCAGAGTCTGAATAAGTAGTACCCTCAATCTGTACTTTAGGATTTATAGTACTAATATTATAAAAATTCGATCTTTCAGTAGTAAATCCAACTAATACCTTACCAGCAGAAGTTATACGAAGTTTTTCAGTGTTTGAAGCTCCTGTTGTAAAATAAAAATCACGGTTTTCATAAAGTTTAAAGTAAGCATTTACTCCAGCATCAATACCAATATGTAAACCATCACCTGCATTAAATCCAGTATTTCCTTGTTGAATGGTTAAAGCATTGAACGCTGCTGAAGCAGATTTAGAAAGAGTAAGTAATCCGTGTCCATTTGCATTTGCAGATGGTCCAATATTTACATCACCATCACCAGTTATACGAAATGCTTCAGTTTCTCCAGAACCACCAATGTTTATGCTAAATGGACTGTTAGAAAAACTTCTAATGCTGGTTATACCACTAGTGGCAGAAAAATCAGCACGCTGTGTTGTCCCTGTATGAAGACAAAGTCCTGGTTTAGTTGAATCGGATATATTCAACTGATGAGATGTTTCTGTAAAATTCCCGCCAATGTTTACATCACCAGCAGAAGTTATACGAAGTTTTTCTGTCAGACCACCACCAGTTGCTTGAGTGGCAAATTGGAAATATGCATCATCTGCGGCAGACTCACGTTTTACAGAGATTTGTGCAACACTATCTGTAGCATTTTCAAATAACAACTGACCAATAACACCATCATTAGTGCCTTGAACTGGTTGTCTATTGAATGTGATATCTGCTTCTTTACCACTCTCACCTTTTAATTCAAAAAGAGTTCCTGGAGTTGTGTTGATACCAACCAAACCACCAGAAGTTATACGAAGTGCTTCGCTACCAGCAGTTTCTACAGTAAATGTATCTGCTGCAGGAAATCTTATTTGAGTGTTATCATCGCCAGTATGGAATATGGAGTCTGCAATACCAACTCCACCAGTCATAGTAGGAGTTGAAATATTGGGAGATGTAAGAGTTTTATTAGTAAGAGTATCAGTTGTGGTTCTAGCAACCAATGTGTCTGTTGTTGCTGGTAGTGTTAATGTTATATTACCAGAAAAAGCAGAGTGTGCTGGTGCTTGTAATGCAGCATAGTGTGCGTTAGAACTCTCACAATATAATCTAATTGCTGATTGAGAACCATCGTTCTTTAAATCAATCAAACCAGTCGATAATGTTAATCTATCATTACCACCAAATGCGATATCTATCTGATCGTCTGTATCTGCAGTTATGGTGGTATCCCCGTCAGCATCTAAGGTAAGAACACTACCATTTATATCTACTGCAGCAAAAGTAGAGACTCCTGCAACAACTAAATTATCTAAATCAGTTTGTCCATCAACATCTAATTCACCATTTACATCTAGAGCTGCAGCAAAAGTAGATACACCGGCAGTGACAACCATTCCACCAGCAGTAACTCTGACGCCAGTTCTTGCTGTGACTAATCCGACAGAATCAACGTTGGTTGCATCCTCATACGTTAATGTTCCGCCAATAGTTACGGGACCAGTGAATGTAGCAGCAATACCAGATATATTACCTGAAAACTGGTCAATTGCTGTAATTTTTGTAAATGTTGCGGCAGTACCAGTTGCATTACCAGTAAACTGGTCAGTTACTGTTAAATTAGTAAATGTGCCTGCAGTTCCTGTTATGTTTACTATAGATGTTGTATCACCAGATACAGTTAGATCATCAGTGACAGTAAGATTATTTCCTACAGAAAAATTGCCTGTTGATTCAGCAACATTAGCAAGGTTGAATGCTTTATATGCAACTAATTCAAGTATATCTCCATTGTTAGCAGCAGATGTTAACCCAACAGTTGTTCCATCTGTAGCAGTATAATCTTCTGCATTGATTAATCTACTACCATTTAGGTATGCATCAATATATCCAACGGTGTACCCACTAGCAAAAGTAAAATCCGTCTGAACACCAGTTGGACTATGAGTTTGTCTTGCAACAATAATTGAAGAGTCACCTGGTGCTCTTCCAATATAACCGCTACGATCCGCCATCAGCTAACTCCTGTGAGAATACTTACACTAACATCAAGTGCATTTTCCGTATCACAATAAACTCTCAATTCATCTGCTGTTTCTAATACTGTCTTACCAGTATCAGATATAACGAAAGAACTTCCTGCAGGAACTGGAATCTTACTTGCAATCGCAATACCAACTCCTTCAGTTGCATCATATACCTCAACAGTTAGTTCAACTTGACTATCTGTATTATTAGCAAATGTGCCTCCAATTAAGATACTTTTAGTTGATGCAGGAGAGGTATATACTGTTGTTACTCCAAGATATTTTACTGATTGAGCACTTGCTGCAGATGAATTCGTTGAATCCCTATCTACAATGGTTGAATTTGCCCCAATCGCTGTGACTCTTGTTCCAGAAATATAATTTGCATTAACAACTAAATCACTAACGGCAACTCCAACAGTGGAAATACCAGTAACAAGGTTAGTGTTAATACCAATAGAACCGGCAGCACTAGTTGTCACAATTCCTGCTGCTCTTGCTAATTTATTTGAAAAAGCTTCTGCCATCGTTTTTTACGTATTAAGTGTATTTATGAACCAAGAGCAATAACAAGACCGATTGAAGGAATTGATCCTCCATTCAGAGTTGCTGTTACGTTTTCTGAATTTGAACCAATAGCAAAGGTTGAATTGTCGGGATCGATTGTTAATGTAGTCCCTCCAGTCCCAACCTTCAGTGCTTTAGTGATGGTAGCTCCACCACTAACTATCACATCATTAGTAACAGTTAAACTATCAGAAATTGTTACATCGGTTGTAAGACCTACCGTAATAGTATTTCCTACACCAGTGGTATGTATTTGATTTGCTGTTCCTGCAACAGTTAAAGTTTCAGAATCTAAATCAATAGCAAGGGCACCACCACTATCTGCTATAAAGTCAAGATCTTGTGCAGTTACTTGACTATCAACATATGCTTTAACTGATTGCTGTGTAGGCAATGCAGTAGCACTATCAGATACCATTGTATCTTCATCAACAATTGATGTGATACCAACAGTAGTGCCTATTTTTAGAGTTGTTAATGTTGAAACACCAGCAACAACTAAATTATCTAAATCAGTTTGTCCATCTACATCTAGTTCACCATCAAGGTCAATTGAAGCAGAGAATGTTGAAACACCAGTAACAACTAAATTATCTAAATCAGTTTGCCCATCAACATCCAGGTCTCCAGTTACATCTAAATTAACACCAACTGCAAGAGTAGAACCATTAAAGGTTAAGTTAGCATCATCTTCCAGTTCACCACCAGTTCCTGCAATAACAACACGGTTATCGGTGAGATCTTCTACCTTAAAGGTGTTTGCCTGTCCACCAGCATTGATATCAAGTAAACCGCCAGTAGTAGTTACACCAGCAACAACTAAATTATCTAAATCAGTTTGTCCGTCAACATCCAGTTCTGCATTAAGGTCAATTGCAGCAGAAAATGTAGATACGCCAGCAACCTGCAGGGTATCTAAATCAGTCTGTCCGTCAACATCCAGTTCAGCATTTACATCTAAGGCATTAGCGAAAGTGCTAACTCCAGTAACTTGAAGTCCATTAGCACTTACTACTAAACCACTACCACCTGAAACATTTGCGCCAAGGTTGATATCAACTAATCCACCAAATGTTGATGCTGCAGAGACATTTACATCATCTAATTCTGCAAGTCCATTAAGATATAGATTTCTCCACTGTTGTGATGAAGAACCTAAATCATATGTATTATTATCATCGGGAATAAAGTTTGAATCAATATCTGCATTGAATACAACATTATCTCCAGTACTATCACCAATACTAATAGTACCATCTGTTCCAGCAGCAAAAGTAACAATTCCTGTAAACCAAGAATTGCCTGTTACTGATATTCCTCCACCAACTGTTACATTACCTGCAACACCTAAACCACCATCAAGTTGAACACCTCCAGTATTAACATTACCTAAAGTGTTATTTGTGGTGTCTGTGAATGTCGAAACTCCCGTGACTGAGAGGTCATCATCAATAGTAACTGTTCCTCCAGCAGAATCAAGAGTTAAATTACCAGTTGATGTATCAATCTCATTATCACCTGCAACACCTATCCGTACATTATCAATTGTTGCGCCACCGTTTGCATCAACAGCACCAGTAAATGTAGAAGCACCTCCGACAATTAAGTCAGAGTCTATACCGGCAGTTCCAACAACATCTAAACCATATCTTACTGTACCGGTTTGAATACCAACTAAACCAGTAGAAGTTACTCTAACTCTTTCACTACCAGCAGTCTCTACAGTGAATGTATCTGCACTAGGAAATCTAATTGCAGTATCAACATCACCTGAATGAATTATCTTATCTGCTACAGATACTTCTCCTTGGAATGTTGCTCCAGAGGAAACATTTACTGTAGAAGCAGTTATTATTCCGGTAACATCAACATTACCTACCGTTAAGTCTCCAGATGAGGCAATTTCAACCCCACCACTACCAACACTTATACCGCCAGGGAATGAAGATAATCCTACAAAAGTAGATACTCCACTTAAATATGCAGTTGTTCCACCAATACCACCATTTACGTGTAAAGTATAATCCGGAGATGCAGTATTAATACCAACTCGGGTGTTATCCGAATCAGTAATTAAAAGATTAGTCTTTACCTCAATACCATTCTTAATGACAAAGTTCTTATTGATTGCCATTCGGGTTCACTCTCCCCCGCGATACTTATTCTTTATTTATTTATAACTTTTATTATCATCGCATTCCAAGTTCTCCACCGCCATTGTATCTTCCAGCACTTGATTCACTATTATATAAGTTAAAATACTGAATACCAAATTGGCCGCTACTGATTCCACCGCTGGGAAGTACTACATTGAAAACATGCCCCCTTCCACGCGCCTTAAGTCCTGTATCACTCAGAACTCTATTATATTCATCTATTCTAGTAGTAAGGAAATTGGGGTCAGGATGACCTCTCCTACTACTAGTTTGATACAAAGGGACTATTAAATTTGCGCTATCAGAGAATAATTGTCGCGCACCCGTTGCGCCACTAGCATATTTTTCAGAAGAAAAAGTATATTCGGTTCCATTGATGAGATTTGATCTAAAATCAATACCCAAGTCAGACGGTTCGGCCTGAGCGGACTGATATTTAGGTCCTTTAAATGCAAATCTATCCTGACCAGGATCTACTCTATATTGTCTTGCATATCCATCCCCACCTGCTGGCGCGGACCCCGGCGAATAGATAGCAACATTAGAATTTTCAGAAATACATCTCACATACTGTCCATAACCATTACCATTTAGTTTTCTGGGGAAATCATTCTTAGGGAAAACATAAAACACTGCACCATATCCCTCTTGAGCATAGAACTTTACGGTTTTGGTAAACTCAGATCTTCCATCAGCATTCTGACCCCCTTCAGTTCCTTGGTCATCACCATAATAGTCCCAATAGGGTTGGTTCCCAATGTACTGGTTGATCCATTGTTGTTGTGCTCTCCATGCATCAGCCATACCTGGAATCTGACTACTCGCACTATAATGATTATATTTGTGAAATGGTAGATCAGGTCGCGGCGTAGATCCGCCAACGACATATTCTGATTTTAAAATATGTCTAAAAATTGGTACCATTGCATATCCAGCACCAGGTGTAAAGTTGCATGTTGTATTATCTGTTACTATACCCTCCCCTGATGGATCCTGATAATTATATGCTCTATTATCAGTACATGCAAGTATTTTAAATTCTGTGTCATTTTTTACAACTATTTCAATCTCATCTTCACTACCAGAGGTCTTTTCTTCAAAACTTATTTGATTACGATAACGACTATCTTCGTAGAATGTTAAAATAAATGTTTCATCACCATCATCGTCTTCTTCTGAATTACTACTATCATTTATTGGTTTAAAACATAATGTTGCATCTGAATTCGATGAACCACTTCTTCTTGTTTGTACAGAGCAAAATTCATTATTACTATTACTTCCATCATGATGAACGAAATCAGCAGGATTTCCAAAATCAGCATCCCATCCTTCAGTAATTGAAGATGTTAACGTTTTACTTGTATGTTGATGACCAAATCCAAGTCCAGCTTCTTTTGTTTGAATTGAACCCACGATATCATCACCAGATTTTTTCTGACCTCTTCCAGTTAGAACTTCAAAATCACCGATAGCATCCTCTAATTTATAATATATGGTTCTGTTTGCATTTCCTGTATGCTCTATGGTTAAAGCAACCGCTTTCCCACTCTGTTCGGAAAGTTCTAAATCACCATCTTCTAATTGAACTCTATTACTTCTATCTGAATATACAACATATTGAGTTTTTGTTTCATCTAGAAGTTCTATTGCTTGCTCAAATGTATGATAGCGGGTTGCTCTTGATGTATCGCTGTAAACACGAATATCAAATACATTATTATCATCATTTGTAATATAATTGTCGTTAGGAAAAAGATTAAAACTGCCTATTGCTTCATTAGCACGGAATATTCCATCACTATCAATATTCATGGTTATAGTTCTAGTAGCAGGTCGTATTCCTGCTCCCATAATCTCTTCTACCCATCTATAGTCAGGTTGACTATTAGAATCAGTATAAACACAATCTCCTCTATCAAAACGATCTGTTGCTCTCGCGGTTTGACCATTCTCAACTACATCAATAACAACAGAAATACTTGTTGCATCAGGAGGACTAGGAACAAAGTTTTCAACACGTATTTCAAAATCATCAGAATTTTCACCTTCAAATAAATCTGCTCGTCTAAAACGATTATCAGTTCCTACCACTCTACCATTATATTCAAGAGTCCATTCAGGATCTGGTCTTGAAGTATCAAAAACGGTAAAATCTTTGGTTGCAATTGTACTAGAGAAATCAGACTCTCTAGATGCCTGCAAAGTGTATGCTTTATTTCCATCAGCATTAGTATCATTCCTTGGTGTGAATGATAAAGTTCTTATATTACTTGCATAATTTCCAGATGCAGCATTTCCAAAAGTTCCATTTGCATTGCCTGAACCAAAATCAGTATTTCCATCTGCTAAATCGCCAAATTCATCTACAATTCTCCAATAAAGAGTTGTAGTAGTAGAGAAATTCTCAACATTCAAAGTGAAATTATTAAAATCTGCACCATCTGTTGTAACAACACTGCTACCTTCAATCATTGTTGCAGCAGCTGTTGGAGATATACTGAACACTGGAGTTTTTGATGTATCAATAACTTTTGCAGTGTATGTGCCGCCAACTTGAGTACTAAATGATGAGTCTGTAAAGATTTTTACAATAAAGTTCTCTGTAACTCCACCTGGTGTTGCAGTATCAGTTGTTTCATCTTCCGTAGGAGTGATAACAATATTGCTAGTTCCTGCATTATTAGTCAAACTAACAGACACATTACCAGATGTTGCAGCCCAATCAGATGCATCTGCCTCTGTAGATCCATCAATTTTGAAAATCTTCCAATAAATTACCTCTGGATTAGATGTAAATCTACAAGTCGCTCTTAAAGTTTTAGCAGTTCCTTCTTCAATTTCAGACTCAGTGTTACCATCAGTATCATCAAGTATGTAAGTGATGTTTGCAGTGTCGTTAACTGATAACTGCGAAGACTCAACCAATCGTGCAGTGCTATCACTTGTATCACTATCAAGACCAGTTCTAACAACTTGCACTGTAAAGTGTTCTGATCCCTCTGCATTTCCGCCATCAGGATTTGATATCACAGTGAATGTTCCAGTAGCACTCTCAGTAGTTCCATTGACCGTGAATGTTCCTGTATTAGTGAGGAAATCAGTATTTGGATCTATGGTTGCAGTAATATTAGTATTAGGAGTGCTAGCATCGACAGCAGGAACAACTCTGAATGTAAAAGTTGTTCCGTCTCTAACAAATGTTGTGTCAAGAGTATATGTTACAGAATCTCCAGTAGCAAAGTTTGCTCCATGCTCATTAATTGTTTCTGTTTCTGGAGTTAATGTTAATGTTGGAGTTTGTGATGTATCAGAAATCACAATTACATTTTTCTGAACGGATCCATCAAAAATTCTTCTAGAAACGGTTCCATCATGGTGGAAAAGATCAATAGAAAACTGTTTCTCAATAGTGTTTGTAGCAAAATCTTCTTTTGGTTGAATGGTAAAACTTCCTGTTCCATCCACACTAGAATCGGGATTAGCAACAGAAAAGGCAAACTGACCATTATCTACACTATTATGGAAGTCTGCAGAGGATGTTGTGCCGTGAACAACGTGCCATCCAACTGTGGTTATACCTGCAGGATAAACATTGGGGAAGATTGGAACATCTTGTGTAGTAACATTATATGTTTTAAGTTGACCTTCAGTTAAACCATTTCCAACAACAGAACCTGCATCTTCTAATTGCAGAATATTTGCTGATGGGAATGATCTTGAAGTATCAGCAATTATAAAATTCTTATTGCTTGGAGTGATCGTTACAGGAACTCTTGTATCTCTAACATTAGTTGCATATATCGCAATACCAAATCCTTCTTCGTTAGGGAATTCTGTGGAGACATCTTCTTTTACTGTTACAGTAAATGAACCTTGAATTTGATCTCCAACAGGAGCAGTATCAAACCTCATTCGATTATGAAATACTCCAGATCCATCAGGTCTTGAAGAAACGTTCGGCCAGTCTGTAGGAAAAACAAAATCATCTACAGATGAGTTATGAGTTAATATTTCATAATAGAATGTTGTATATGCAGGTATGTCTGTTGTTGTTACTGTGAATGTAACAGACTGACCTTCATTAACAGATATTCTAGTTGTTGGTGTAAGGTTGTGTGATGTTAATGTAACTTGAGGGTCAGGAATTCTAGAATCATCTGGTGGAGCAATTATTGGAAGAGGTTCAAATAGATCAACATTTGTATCAATACCAAATTCCCTTTCTATTGTTGTGTTATCAGGATAATCTACAAATTCTAATAAAGTTTCAGTGAGAACATCTGCTCTACTAATTTTAACGTATGGAGGTGCATCATTAAACCCTGTTATAGCACCTTGAGGTGATGATTCAAGTCGTTCATTGGGCAATCTTCTAACAAAGAATTCTTCAGAATCTTCAGACCATCCTGATCCTCCTCCACCACCACCAGCAGACCTAGAAGCACTTCCTCCAATCAATCCAGATCCACCATTTCCACCACCACCGACACTAAATCCTCCATTTGTCCTAGAGTTATAACCAGATTTAAATCCACTATCTAAAATAGCAGTATTTTCAATTTCTTTACCATCGGCAAGTCTAAATCTAACTTCTCCAACATCTTCACAAGGAGAGAATGATGATTGACCGTACCAACCAGCATAGTAATCACCTTCGGTACATCGTTGAGCTTTTCCACCCTCACCCTCAAGGCCAAATGTATCATTACCAAAATCGCCACTTCTAGGACTGTAATTTGTTCTACCTAATACAAATATTCCGTCTTGATTAGGTTCCGTAACATATCCACCGCCACCACCAAAGTTGTTTCCTTGCTCTCCTCTTAGGTTTACTCCACCACCATCTCCACCATTTCCCAATGCTGCATCTCCACCTGCTCCAACACAAGCAATAAGTCTACCCTTCTTATATAAGAATGGGGTATTAGCACCACCTTCTTGTGTTTCAAGACCAGCAATTACATATTCAGTATTTGCCTGCATTCTCAATCTAAAGTATCCAAAACCTCCTTTTCCTCCAGTATATTCTCCACTATCTTGTCCCTTTCCTCCATATAAACTAATATCTACATCTAAATCATTGGCGCTATAAAATCTATAATATCTAGTCACAGAACCATTATTTGGACTTACACTGGGGTTAATGATTAGATCATTATTTTGTAAATTAGCACCACGAAGATTTGCAAAAGCATTATCACTAATTTCTTCAATAGTAATAGCACCATCTCCCAACTGTCTCATGGAAAGAGTCATAGTATTGGAATCAACAGTGCTAATCGGACGACAAATATCACAGGTTAATCTACAAAAATATTTTCTAGTAAGTGCATAGTTTGATTTTATATTTAAATCTGGATATGCAGTTCTTGAATATGAAATTTGTTGAAGAATTGTAGCATCTCTGATAACTTCATTAATAGTATCAAAAGGTTTTTCAACAGTCATTTTCAGTGAGATTCTACCTATGCTGTCTGATTCTCCAGCTTCTGCATTAGTCACTCTATCTAATCCGTCAGTTCCACCCCAATAGGCACTTCTTCCTCCTTTACCTCCAGTTGCAACAGTTGCATTTTTAACTTTTAATGGAGCGATATATTGAATAATTCTTCTACCAACAAGTTCATCATCAACTATAACACTTCTAGGAACAACACGGAAAATGCCTGCACCAAAAGTAACAACTAAATCTAAATAATCTCCATCTCCATCATTTAATATATCATATCCAATAGTTCTACCCCTAATAAATCTATTTTTGACTCTATCATCAAGTATAGGATCTCCACTATATTCAAAGTCTTGTGATTGTATATCATTTCTTAGTAATGCAGATGAAACAAAATCTTCTTCATCACTAACAATATCATACGCTCTACCAGAAATTAACTGAAGTGCATCTATATTATTGGTTTGACCTGCTTTAAATTCTCCAACTGTTGTTTCAGTTTCTGTATCTATAACTCTGATTATTCTAGTGTCTGATGTTCCAGGTCTACTATAAGACCCCACAGATACTCTAGAAACTTCGGTTTCTTGTGCATCATCTCCTGGTGTTCCGCCAGCAGCTTGAGAAATTGCACCGGCACCACCGCCGCCTCCACCGCCACCATCACCAACAAATTTATCTCCACCATTTAAACCAAATTTGGGATTAGGGCCAAGTGTATTTTCATCTTCTACTAGAGTAGAGAATCTAAAAATAGTATCAGAAAGAACTTGTACCTGTTCTATTGTTGAAAAATCTCCAACCCCTGCTGTTACTTTGACAACGTCAAAAGTATTAACATATCCTCCAGTCTTTCTGCTAATATCTGCAGGATCGTTAACAAGGTCTATTGATTCAGATGCTAATCTAGTGCATGAACCACATGATGTTTCATCATCACACCATCCCAATTCAGTTGCTCTATGAGTAGAAGCATAATACTTCGTATCTCCTACCTGCACATAAGAACCGGTTGAATCTGAAAGAACTGTTGGTGGATTGCCTGTATCTTTAGTTAAATCTGCAACAACAACATTATCATATATTACAACAATTCTTTCATAAGTGAAGATTGTTGAATCCGGTTCAACATTTTCTGTGAATGCTACATCAGAAATAAGAGTTTTGGTGTAAAATCCATAGTCAATATTAATTGTTTCACCATCTCTAGTACCGCATAAAGGATTAAAGTTTATCGTTGTTCCTTGCTGAGCATCAAATATTTGAGTTGTATCTACTATTTCTTCCCATATTCCTCCATTTTCGCCAGGTTCACCAGATGCTTCATAAGAACCACCTCCACCACCACCACCGCCACCGCAGATAGCAAGATATTTTGAACCGATAGGATCAAAAAGAACAGAGGCACCGCCGCCACCGCCGCCACCTCCAGACATACCAACTGGACCTGCATGACCACCATCTCCACCAGAACCTTCAGTTATTACTTTGCCTGGACCAGCCGCAATACCATCAACTATTGGGCCAGGGTCAAGCTCCAATGCGATAGGAGAGAATCCTCCGTCACCCTCTCCATTGTTACCAGTATATCCTCCATTATTTTCACGATATCCTCCCCACCATCCATTGTGTCCACCATTACCACTAAAAGCACCACCTAAGAACATTGGCGTATCGCCATCTGTATTATTAATTCTACTAATTAACTCTGGAGAAAAATTAAATTTACCATATGCTCCATAACCCCTTCTACCACCTTCATAACTTACAAATCTACCATCCTCAAGACTAAAATCACCAGCACCATCACCACCATCACCGCCATCCATTTCTACTTCTACGGCAGTCGTATGAGAAGGTATTCCTACAAATAATGTTGGTTCATATGGAGAATTCCACCAACCACTTCGACGAACTGGTGCGCTTGCATAAAGAATTTCTGTTCTAATATTATCGTTTAATGTTTCTTCTGTTGTAAATGTATTAATTACATTTGATGTAACGGTTCCATCAGAAAGAACGTTATCTATTTCTCCAATCTCCTCAATCCAATTGTAAAAAATTGTAGTGGAGACTACAGTTCCATCTAAAAGAGTAAAGGTAGGACTTTCAGAAAATCTTTCATCAGACAATCTAGCTACAACTGTTGGAGCAGATACTTTATTTACAGTTCCAATTATGTTTGTTGGTTGAGTCTCAATAATGATATGAGGGAAAACCGTAAGAGATACTGTATCTGATAAGAAAGGTCCATTAACAGCATTACCTGTTTCATAAGTTTGTTCTGTTTGATAAGAATCAATATAATCTATAGCACAATAAAATCTTCTGGCGTGATCTGAAGGAGATTGTAAATTATTGAGATTTAATACTGGACTAGTTTCGCCATTTCTATTAGCATTACCGGAGTTTAATTTAATATCAGTAGAAAGATCTTGAGTATCACCTACTTGCTCATACCATTGATATGTAAGAGAACCACTATTATCAACAGTTGGTGCTGTTGCATCAGATGTTCCTGCACCAACTTCTTTACTATCACCTGTTAGATAATATGCTTCAGCAACAACAGTAAAGTTTGCATTGCGAAAATCGGTTCTTCCTACACCTGAATTCCCAAAAGTAGACTGTTTCTCTATAGAAACTGGTTGACTAGAAATTCTAATATAGGGACCGTTTAGGTCTAATTGTGTTAGGATATCTCTGTATGCTCTACTCATGAGAAGTTCTGTCCTCCTACTATTCCGTACATTCCTACGGAGTTAATGTTTTCTAAATCAAAGCATTTAAACGAATAGATGTCTATCGCTGAATTTGCCCTTGATACAGTGGGAACAACGTTACCTGGCCATCGAACTTCAACTGAACTTGAGTTATATTCAAAGTCATCAATATCAACTGCATAGTTAGCATCACTTGCTTGAGTAAACTTAATGGTGAACGACATTGAATTGTTAGCACCACTAGATCCATTTGAATCATTTGCAGTAGCAACAGGAACTCCTGCTAAAATAAGTTTAGTAATTGTCTCTGATATAGTGACTTCAAAGTTTTGTGCCTGATTCATCTGTAATGTTAATATACCACTACTTATGGATGCTGCTAAACTCTTTTCAGAGAAACTATGCAGATAAGAGTGATCTTCGGTTGTTGTAATTCCAGCAACACGTAACTGGGTAATCGATGTAATTCCACTAATATTTAGATCAGTAGAAGTAATGTGTGTTCCAACAATTTTACCAATTGTTGTAGCAGTGCTTCCAATACTATAATTGCCTAATATTGTAGAGATACCCGATGTTACATGTATTCCATTATTAATTGTTATCTGCCCCGTAACATGAGCATCATCATGTATATGAATGCTTGTTCCACTTGTACCAACAACAGCAGAACCAACAGTTAGCGAATACCCAAGTAAGAAATCAGAAGCAGTTCCACCTGTTGGAATAGAAGTTCCAATACCAACAGATCCATTTAAAACATCTTCATATGAAAGATTATTACCTTGTCTAATCCAACCAACTTGGTCGGCATTCAGGTTAACCAGGTTAGAACCATCACCGTAGTAGTAAACAGTTGTTGCAGATCCAACAGCAGAGATAGAAACACCACCTCCAACACCTTCTCCAGTTCCAATGGTTGCAACACCAACACCTTGAATTGTACTTGATCCAGAAACATGAACACCACCACTAGTAACTACTAATCGGTTTCCAACAGTTGATGCTCCACTAACAAGGGTTTCTCCATCAATATTAACTCTGCCCATGACGTTAAGGTCAAATTCATTAGCAGAAGTTCCAATACCAACTCCACCGTTTTCATCAACAGAGAATTGTTTTGTTCCTGACCAAACTAACAGTCTCTTATCACCTGATGTAGTGGTAGCAATACCAACTTTAGAGAAAATATCTTCTTTAAGATCTGTATCAAGAGAGATCGTACCAAAAGATCTCCATACATTGGATCTAGTATAAATCCAACCAGCAGAACCACCTTGATCTGGGTTTGCATTATAAACAAGGTCACCAGGGTTTCCTGCTAATGTAGGAGTTCCAAGTCCAACAGTATACTTTCTAGCAACAGTTGCCTCTCCTTGAAGGAATAAGTTATCTGTCTCAACACCCTTTGAAGAATTAACAACTAATTTATTGTTAATAACAAGAGGACCATTGAATTGTGATATAGATTCTCCAGAATTACCACCATCAACACGGATGGAGCGATCAAAAACACCCTCAAGAGGAGATATAACATTCAAACGCTCGCTGCCTAGAATGTCCTCTCCAGTGATGGATTGAACTGGAGTATCAAAAATTTCTTCACGTCCAGTGATGGTACTCAATCTCTTATTACCAGAGTATGAAATACCCTTATCATTCATTCCTGTATAGAAGTTAATACCTCCACCTCTCTTTGCAGATTGTGCAAGAAGTTCTTCTTGTGAAGAGATTTGTCTATCTTGCTTATCTGGGAATCCTGTTGAATAGTTACCAGGACCATATCCAACATATTCAAAAGTATGTCCAGATGCACGAATAATAGAGTGTCTTCTAAATTCAATTGGAATAACGTTAACTTTTCTAATTGTAGTATTAGCAACGTGAGCAGATGCTCTTGTTCCTAGCACACCACGGAATACTGTTATCGCATCTCCATTCTCCAATGTACCGGCATTTCCAGTTACGCTAGAGGTAGATGTTGTAGTCTTAACTCTCATTATCTCATCATTAACAGAGAGATAATCACCAATATTTAAATCATATCTTCCAACATTTCTTATCGTGATACTAGTATCAGTAAGGTTAGCAACTGCAGATTGTAATGTTGTGGAAATACCAGCATAGAAGTTGGTCATTCTACCACGAATTGTTTCTGCAGCAGAGTCAGACATTGCTGAATTGTTTGCAGAGTGTCCTTCATGGTATGCAAACATTGTTCCCGTTTGCGTAGGAGCAGTTGTTCCTACACCAATATTAACAGAGAAAGAATGTGATTGTGCTGATAATTGGTCAAGAATTTCAGTAATAGCAAAAGATCCGTTATAAAGTTCTTGATCTGCTCCACCAAGAGTTATTACTCTTCCAGCATCTAAACCATGATGATTTAGAGTTGTTACTGTAGCAATACCAGATGTGTAATCATAGGCAAAAGTATTAATCCTAATCTCTTCGCCAGTTAGATAATATCCAGCAGCTGCTGTTGCGTTTCCATCAAAAGATGAAGCGAATGATGTAAAAGTAGATGCAGATGATACGGTGAATGATCTTCCTGCACCTGCTTGAATATCAGTAATTCGATAAACATCATTATAATGTAGTAGAGATCTAGTTGTTATACCAGAAACTCTAATTGTTTGACCAACATCATTCCTAACATTATCAACTACAATTGCTGCTTCAGTAAGGTTAGAAGAGGTTGTTATACCTGTAAGTGTTAGGGTGTTTCCAACCTCATATGCAGAACCACCGTCCATAATCTTAAGATTGGTGATAGAACCACCTGACCCAACAGTTACTTTTGCTGTTGCATGAACACCATTGCTTGAGGAACCTGTTCCTACTAATTTTGCATTGTAATAAACTTCATCACTACCAGAAAGTGATCCATAATTAGCACCAAAATTGGCGAAAGAAACATTAACAATTGAATTTAGGTTATGTTCAACATCAGTTGTTATAACATGATTTGATCCTGTAGTAGATTCAATCTTTGATATTCCAATTTCATTACCAGTGTCTAAATTATAATCATCAGTCGCAGTTTTTGTTATGCTATTAGTTGCATCACAAATATCAACTTGACCAATCAAGGAAGACTTAGCATGGGATTGTGCTCCCTTTGGATCAGATTGTGGATTGTCTCTATCTAATTGAGGATAGAGATTTCTTACTGGTTGGGAATATCTATCATTACTAAATGGTGAAACTGTTGGTGATGTTGCGGTTTCAACTAAGGTCAGATAATATACGCCATCCTGTTCTCCTGTGATGTACTTTCTCTTCTCATTAATTCTGTATACATAGTAGATTTTAGGATAATCTAATCTCTTAAAGTATGGAAGAGAGGTGTTTCTTGTACTAGTGTTATTTGTGATTGTTCCTGGGTTTGTTGTTAATCCAACAGTAAACTGTTTTGCACTAGAAATACCAGAAACTACAAACTCTCTGTTAAAACCAAGTTTTTCTGTACCAGCAGAATTATTTGTACTTGTGATATTTTGTAGTCCAACTCTGGTTCCTACCGTGAGTTTATGTGGAAGTTCAGTGTTGATAGTTGCTGTATCAGATCCATTCCATTCTGCATTACTAATGAATCTAAGGTTTCTATGTTGTATTGCATTGGATAGAGAACCTGTACCATAGTATTTTCCTATTTCTACATCTGTTGATCCAATTGAAGTATTGGATTCTTGAACAATATAACCATCAATAGGAGGTCTTGCAGTAGATGTTGAAGTCTTTGGAATAATATAACGTGCATGATAGATTCTATCAAAGGAGTTTCTATCATCAGTCAATCTCTTAATGAAGGTTCTAGGAGTTGCATCACCAAAAGAGGTAGATCCTAAACCTACAATATTGGTATAGATTGCATTTTCTGTTGATGCAAGAGATACATTGATATACCAATGAGAATTGTTAATATCATATTGAATTGGGTGTCCAATATCATTAGGATTCTTATCACTTACTCTACTTTGAATAGATAATTCTCCACCTTTATTATTAAAGGATATTGCACTATCATTAATAGCATCATTAAGTGTTTTTGCAAGCTTGATATTTTGTGTTGTAGAAATACCAGAAGAGGATGTAATTGCAAAATAAACAGTGTTTGAATCAAGACCATCGGGTAAGTGACCATTTTCACTCATAACTCGAACACTTTCACCATTGATAAAGGAATGATTTTCTTTAAGGCTTATAACATTCAGTACGCCACCAATACTACTAGAACCAATACTATTGATACCGGCGATACTTCTTCCAACAGCGTGTGTCTTACGAGCACTTAATTCTCTAGTTGATTGATGATGTGCAAAGTCATCACTAACAGGCATAATGATACGTGAAGCATACTCTTGTAAGTTTCCTGTAGTATCAGAGTAAACAAAACATAATTGATCATTTGTTCTTGAACCAACTCTATATCCCTGTAGAATATGTTCTGGTGGTACATCAGCGTTCTTCTGCTCATACAGATAAAGTCTTCCTGTAGAACCAACACCAATAGAACTGTGAGTAACTGGTAATGTTTTTAGAATATCAATTGCTAAAAATTCAATTGATTTTTCCTTAATAGGAACAGATCTTGGTGGAATAAGGTGTGTTATATAACCATGGTCATCTGCATTAAACGATTGAGGTCTGAATCCTTCAGATACAAGTGCAACAGCACCAAAGTTAGAGTTAGAGTTCGTAAGAGAAATATCTCCACCATTTACAGTAGAGAATTGTTCAGCATAACCAATTGCGAAACAAGAAACTGCCTGAATAACTGAATTATTGGAAGACCTAATATGGAAGTTTCTATAACTTGGTTTATGTTTTGCTTTAGAATTATTGCTTAAGGTTTCGTTTCCAGCAGTGGAACTATCGTCATATAATCCGGTTGATGGAGAGTTATCATTGAACAAAACAAAAGCTTTATCATCCTTTTGTAGTCCAATTCCAGTGAACTGAGCCACAACCATTGACTTGAATCCGGTTGCTTTTCTACCATCTGCCTCCATACCGCACATGCCAAATACAGATCTCAAAGAGATATTGAAGATATATGGAGATGCAGATGTTACTGTATCTGATTGGAGAGACAAAGTTGCTCCAAATACAGAGGGTAACAGGTTACCTGGAATTGTTTGTGTATTGAACTTAACTTCTGTTGAACTTACTTTTTCAGAAACAACATACTGACCATTATATCCACCAGCAGTGACTCCTTCAATTCTGAATGGAGTATCGACTTCTAAACCAGTAACTGAGGAATCTGTTGTTACTGTGAATACAGTTGATCCAGTGACACCATCTCCAGATTTTATACTAGAAATACCAACAGCGACACCAGTAGAACCAACAATTCTATATTCATCAATCTTCTTCTCAATATCAATGTCAGTACTTGGATAATCTGGAGCAATAGTTCTTCCAGAAGATTGACCATAAACTAGACTGATCTTCTCATAATACATATCAAGATCAGTTCTATCAGTAACAAAATTGCTTATAAAATCATCATCGATAGCAACATTGTTAAGACCATCTGCATATTCAAAACAAGACAGTTTGTGGTGTGAGAAGTTAGGAACAAATGTGTTTGTTGTATAATCTTTATATACGGATCCATTTGGATCTGCATCAAACATAGAGAACTGCCAGAAATAGCATCCTCCAGTTATTCTAAAGATAGAACATCTTTCAATCTGGTCATTTTCTGGGTCTGGAACATATTTTGCTCTTATCTTTGTTTTACGAAGATCTAAACCAACCAAAGAAGTTCCTCTAGGAACTATAACACCGCCATGAATACTATTCAGTTTATGTAATTCATTGGTAACACTATTAACGTCAAAGTTACTATTCAAGTCATATTGTGGAAGATCGTTAGTTGTTCCACCATTCCTTAATCTATAATTATTGGTTCCATCTGGAATATATCCTGGGCGATTATCAATCGTATGTTCACCAGGATATATTAGAATAGTTGTTTTACCAAACCTATCATTATTCAATCCCCTTTGATATGAAAATCTAGCCGACTCTATCAAAGCACGCTGAATAGTCTTAAAGGGTCGTGTAAGAGAGTTACCCTTATTCTCAATACTATCTGTTGAATCCAGGTCGTTTGGATTCACATAAAGAATGGTTCCGCGTGAAGATTTCAGAAAATTATCTAACCTGGAAAGACCCATCTTATTTGCACTATAAGTTCTGTTATAGATTATTTAGCATTGAAAAAGGGGCAACCACTTTCGTAGTTACCCCTTCCGCACTTCCTTCACACAATGTATATATTACTCTTCTTCTAACTCATTGTCAAGTATATACTCCACGGTTGTTGCAACATCATTCATAGCACTACGAAGTTCTTTTTGAGTTCCAGTGTGCTGAGTCATTACATTAGTTTCTGTGAGTGACCACCGCCACTGCTCCATTTTTTGATTGTACCATAAGTTTATAATCATAATTACTCTACAGGCATGAGTTCTGGGTTTTCTAATTCTAACTCAAACATCATAGGATGACATTCTTCTGCTATCAAGTACATTGATGCGTTATACATTTGTTCAACTTCCCATCGATGTTCGTTGTTTGCTAGGTCTAATACTTCGGGATTTTCCTTGGCAATCGAAGGCAGTTCATCAAAGGTAAATGGTATGTCTTGAATACAATATAATAATACTAAATATTGCCCCCGATTATACCAAGCATATTTGGTGCTAATCTTGTATTTCATACCTGTGGTATACCCTAGCACTTATTTATGGGAGTGGGGTTTATTCTTACCACGAATAGCATAGTCTACTGTTTTAGTCAATACCCGTGGCCGGACTCGAACCGGCACTGTAAGCATTTTAAGTGCTCTATCTCTGCCTTTGGATTACACGGGCAGATGCTTCCTGAGAGGATCGAACTCTCCTTAGGCAAATTATGAGTTTGCTGCATTCACCAGATTGCTAAGGAAGCAAAAAAATCAGGAAATTAAATTACCATACTTATCATAGGTGGGAGGATGAAAAACACAATACTCATTGAATGTAATCTTCATTTCCTTCTCTGTTAGGTTGCAATTCTTTGCTGCCTTGGGTAAGTTCCATTTCGCCGCGAACAACATTTCCATAGATTGACGGGTTTCTGGTCTCATAGTCGTAGCACTTTAGAATTTCTTTGTGAAGAGAGTAATGATAGAAAATCATAATGCTACCAGAGGATCGGAATACGACAACATATCTTCAGGACAATCATTACGAACTACCTCAAGAACACTGAAAAATTGCTCCATAGTTTCACAATCAACCACTTTCTCATCACCTTCATCAGAATACAAATAAAACTTGCGGTCCATTGGATTGACTACGCAGCGAGCAAGGAATGCCATAGTGTTCTCTTGATTACCTTGTTATTATAACGCCACCTGCTGCCTTTCGGTGCCACCGTATTCCACTTCTAGTTCTGGCACGTCCTTGCGGGTTCCGTTGACCGTGTAATAGCAATCAATATTGGAAGCATTGGCTGACCTAATCTTAACTCTTCTTCCCCATTCAATTGCTTCTACAATTAAATCTTGAGAAGAACCAATTTGAGTTAGAGTAACAGTAATACTTTCTGGATCAACAAGACCTCTCCAATATTCTGGAAGTTCAATAACATTTTTATTAGTTAATCGTCCACGATGATATACACCATGTTCTGGTCCTTCCAAACAAGCATGTCTCAACCTATGTTCTTCTTTAGTAGGGTGAGAAATATCGAATAGTTTTGCTTGAGCACTAAAGGCAAGAGCAGAACAAGTACCAGTAAATGTAGCATTCGTTGCGAATATATCACCAGTGATAGCAATACCACCAGTACCAGTAATACCAGCAGTTGATGCATTGGTTCCTGGGTTTACAATGAAAAGACTATTGATTTTTCCCATTTGGTGATAGAAAGGTTCACATGCCTCGTCTGGATAGTCATCTTCACCTGAATTTCCATACCAAATAAATTCATGAGTAGTAACAGGTCTACCCCATCCTCCTGGATTGTATGTGCTATCACACTCTTTTGTGGGAGCTGGTCTCATTTCACCAGGAAACTCCGCATCTTTTGGTTGACCGGGTGAAAGTTCTAAATTGTCTGCCATAATTTACCTCTATACGTTTTTAGATTGTAAGTATTCTGAATTATCTCCTGGATAATCTCTTGGAGATGTGCCTTCATATTCTGAAATGTTTCTTTCACAATCTCTTCGTTCTCCATATACATGGAAGAAACAATTAATAGGCATACCACCTCTTGATTGTAACATTACTTTGTTTTTTACAATACCTTTTACAATTACATCTTGATGTGCTCCAATTGGAGTTAAGTTTACCGTAATTGTTGAAGGGTCAACAAGTTCTCTCCAGTAATCAGGAAGAACAATTTCTTTTGTATTTGTAACTCTTCCTCGATAATATACATCTGCAGTAGGACCTTCTGGAGCAACATGTCTCAATCTCCACCCATCTTTTGTTGGGTGATTAATATCAAAATCTTTCTTTGCTGCTAAGAAGTTTCCAGAATAATCATGAACGATACTTCCAGATAATCCTCCTCCACATTGAATTCTAAAGTTTACATCAAGATTCCCCATGACTGCTTGATTAGCAGAAACACAAAGTGAGTATGGATTGCTTAAACCTAAAGGTAATGCACCAGGCACAAGACTGAGTGGTGCATCTGGATTTGAATTAGGTCCAACCATCAAGGTAGCATATGGAACTGGAAAATGAAGACCTTCGCCAATTACACATGGACCTTGAATATGAGAAGATCCATTAACTCTAGCGTTTCCTTCTCCAACAGCAGGAGATATTCCATTACCAACTTTAAGTTGTCCGCCAACCCTTAAGTCATCAAATTGAAAAGACATTTCTTATTCCTATGTATTGTTGTATTTCTTTTGAGTTCTCTGGAGACTATTCCAGGTATCTTTTACCGCACATGCATCGGTCACTCCCTTACACATACCTCCATAAATTGTAAGAACGCCACTAGCAATAACTTCAGCAGATCCTGAAGTCATTAATCTATAAGTTGAGTTAGCTTTTACAAGGAAATCCTGTGCCTCACATACTATATTTTGTGATGCATTCAGACGAATGTTTCCTTTGCCCGTGCCCTCACCTACTGCAACTAATTCAATGTCAGTTCCCTGCATTCTAATTTTACCATTAGTTGCCGTAATAAGAATATTACCATTTTCTGCGTGAATTGCCAAGGAGTCTTGTGCCTCTTTATTATCATACCCACAACTCAATGAAATATTACCAGGAGCAGTCATTTGTGTCCACCCCTTTCTATTACCACTTCTATCAAGTGTTATAGAATGCCGACCATCATGTGCCTGTAAGAGCACTGATGATGTTACATTCGCAGTTTCATGAATATGCCCAAATGATATACTACCATGATCATTTCCATAATAAAGAGCTGTATAATTTTGCTCCGCATTTGTTGGTTGTCCACCTCCGCCAGTATACCTATTGGGTTGTGAATGTTGATTAGTTGGCATTTTATTCTATATCTTGAAGAGTTCCGGGAATGTTAAGTCTAGGATCATTGGATCTGATGTCCGTGCCTTGCCTTAGGATTGCAGAAGGTGGAGTAGTAACCTCAGAGTCGATGCTCTCCTGTAAGTTATCATATACTCTTACTAATTCACCAGCAGTTTCATACACACCAGCATAAAGAGCTCCATCTCTGATAAATGTCTGACCAAAATACGCCCTCCCATCTATGTATCCGGTCTGTTTCAATCCAACCAAATCAGTAACTTGAATGAGTGTTTGTTCATCAACACCAATTGGATCTCTAACAACTCTGAATTTAGGTCTCAGAACTGCATTGATTCCTGTATCAGATATGATTCTAACCGTAGGAATAGAAGTGAATCCTCTTCCAGGATTTTCAATATCAACTCCAATAATTCTTCCGAATGGACCAGTTCTAATTCTACCTCTAAATCCACCAAATTGTCCTGGACCAACTAAACCACCACGACCAGGAACACCATCAGGACTACCAGGAGTGACTGGGCGTCCACTATCATCATTAGGATCTGTAATAAGAGATGTGGTTGGATCAGGAAGTGTACCAGTTCCACCACCTCCGGTAGACGGTGTTCCATCCTGATTAGGATCATATGTTTCTCCATCACCATCAGAGGTTCGATCAGGAGGAGGTAAAGTTCCAGTGCCTCCACCATCACCATCACCGGGGTCAAATATTCCTGGAGTATTTGGAGAATCATCGAAGAATCCCCCTGCAGGAACTAGTGGACCAGATGAACCATCTGAGGGATCACCCGTGCCTGGATCATCAAACCCACCAATCAATCCTGGAGAAGGTAGTGGATCAAATGGTTCAAAATCGCCAGGTATGATTACTATTGGATCGGTTGGTTTATATTCAATTCCTGGATTAACAACTTCAATTTCATCTAGTTCAAGAAGAACTGGGTATCCGGGACCAACGACAGGAGTATATCCAACACCAGGATTGACAATAACAACATCAGTAACAATTCCAACACCACTTGTGTCTTGAGGACAAGGTGGTGGAATCAGCATCGCAGATACGCCGACAGGATTTTGTCTCCATGACCTAGGGTCATCAATTTTTTTCGGTTCTGGAGCAAAAATTTGGAGCCCAACATAAACTGGATTTAGGTTGAAGTTAGTTCCTGGTATATTAGCATTTTCCAATATGACTTTTATATCATAAGTTCCGGATTTTATTCTCCTTTTCTTAGTCTTAACAACACCAATGGATGATGTTTGAATTGCCTTTGTATATTTTGAATCCCTTTGCTTTGAGCGTTTTATAAAAACTTGTACAACATCATCACATATAGTTTTAAATTTATAATTTCCATCAAATTCAAATTCAATATTTTCCCATTCAAATTCCCATGTTCTACCTTGAAGTTCAAACTTTTCAAGTCTACCGCCCGAAAGGAAAGGTGTTATGAGCTTACCCATTTTAGTTTCTCTGGAAGCTTTTGTATAACTGGCAATAGTAGGTCCAGTATAACTTACTCCCTTTAACTTTCTAACAGGTTTAGCTGTTTTGAACTTTGGATCATAAACAAACTTTCTGACCTTTACATAACTATCTCCACCATTTTCTGATCCTTTACCAGGTGCTTGACCACCGGGACCAACAACAACCTCTAATGTAGCACCTGCAGGCAATCTCACAGTATCTCTTGCATATGCACCACCAGAACCACCACCACCAGACACAACCTTTCTCTTTGCGATAAGTTTGCGTGTTGAGTCCCCTAAAATTGTTCTGTCGGTATATGTTCCAATAACTTCTTCAATTTCTTTACGTCTGCCTCTATCTGAATTACCAGATCCACCACCACCAATACAATACATTCTAACCATAGTAAAATTCAGATCTCCAGGTTCTGATTGTGGAACTTGTATTTCATATTTTCCTGGTTTTGTATAAGTCACAGATCTACCAGTAGATCCCCAAATAATTTTTACACCACCATCACCGCCATCACCAGCAACAGCTCCGTTACGGCTACCGCCGCCTCCACCGCCACCATATGCACCTTGTCCTCCAGAGTTTGAATCACTACGGATTTCATCTTCATCACCACGTTGTTTTCCCTCAAAGTCAGCACCATAACCACCATCAATAGTTCCACCTTTTCCAGATTTTGCAGTTTTTCCTCCTTTTAATCCGGCACCACCACCGTTAGCTCCACCACCTTCTTGTTCATCAGATGATCCTGGACCACCTTTACCTGAAAGTTTTCTATCACCAACAATTACTCTACCAACCTTTTTTTGCTTTTTACTTGATAATCCACCATAACCACCACCTGCATGACAGATAACTTCTTGTTTGACTGTTTCTGTTCTTAATTTTTTTGTATCAACAATCCAGTCTTGAGTATCAAAGATTTTCTTATCAACAATTTTGAAATGATCTTTTGTTTCATTTTCAACTTCAATCTTAATTGTTTGCTTTCCCTCTCTTAGTTTAACTTTTCGCAAGTCAGGTTCTATTTTCTTAAATCCATCAAGACTAAATCGTTGTCCTCCAATAGATATATGACCTCTATTATCAGATGTTCCTTTTATCCCATAAAATCCATCATAAGGAATGTCTACAGTCCATGATTTCTCCCAGTTATTTACGCCATTAGGAGTTGCACTACCTTTATTGGCTCTTGGTTTAATTGGAGATACAGCATATCTATTCATAAAAGGAGACCATCTCCTATCAAAGACAGGAGTCCATCTATCGTCGCTGCTACCTTTATTATACCTAGATGTCCATAGAGGGTTATTTGGGCATCTACCTCTCGGTGCGGGAGGATCTTCTCTTGGTACTGGTGGACTAGGTGCATCAATAGTTAATGCAATACCGAATGGATTTTGATTCCACGATAGATCAGTTAGAACCCCTCTCTCAATAGCACGCAACTTAATATCAATTGCAACTCCCATTGGATTACCAGCAGTCAGTGATTTGCCTGGTAACTGAGTAAGTTCTACTCTAATTCTATACTTTCCTTTCTTAAAGAATTTTGTTACATCCTGATAGTTATTTTTCCTTCTTAATTCTAAAACACTATTAGTTTCACTGATTGTTTCATCACCACCTCTTAAAACATCTTTTAGACCATTACCAATAGCCTTTTTACCCTTCCCACTTGAGTTACCAATAAAAAGTTTTGCACTATCATCTGCTTGCATAGCAATACTATAATTTCCATCCTCAGGAAAATCAATGCTTTCCCAGCGAATGATATGAGTTCCTTCATATGCATCGGAAGAAACTTGCGTTTTATTTGAGCTATTGTCTTTTAGTAACCTTACGCTATCAATTTCAAGTTCTGCATTGTTATCATAACCATTATCAATATTATCATCAAATCCGATTGAGGTATCATCGATTTTCTTATACCCACTACTTCCACTACCACCTATTTGCGTAACTCTATATTTTCTACCCGCAGTAAATTCGCCACTACCAAACTTGGTATCTTTTTCTCTCCATTCACCACTTAAATATGTCCCATTATCTCCTATTCTTCCTCTCTTAATACTAACTTCACCGTTATCACTATCAATACGTACTTCTTTCAATGCTAAACCAGAACTATCTGGATCATCATCAATGTCTAATTTAAAATTAACTTTTACTCTACCAGTTCCATCAACCTTCAAGAAAATTTTACTATTTTCTTTTACAAACTTTACTGATGGTCTTGTTGCTTCAATAGCTTGAACTCTTCCAGGATCGAAAGGTGTAACACCAGATTTATTAAGGAATGAAAAGTTAGTAGAGTTTGACTTAACTATTGGATTCATCTTCCACAGTTGACGGTCAGCTTTTTTTCTATATTCGTAAGTGTTGAAAATGTTTCTTTGTGAGTTGGATTTTCTTGTTTCTTTAGTTCCACCAATACTAATCGTCCTACTTACATCACCCTTCTGTCCAGATCTTGACCAATTTGTTCCATTAATTTCTACACCAGAAAGAGCGGTTCCTGCATTACCTGGATCATCATTCCAACTCAACTTCAAGTTAGCCTGTCCTTGACCTACTAATTTTCTACCATCTGAAGAAAATTTAACCTTACCACTTCTTATTTCAAATTTAGCATTGGTATCTCCACCATCACCATCTACAAACTCTATTACTTTTCTATTACTAGAAACATTAAGGTTTCTATTTCTAGGATGTAATTTTATGTAATTAATATTAACTTCGCTATCAACTATAACTGTTTCTGTTGTCCTTCCTATTCTTTTTCTTGGTTCTTTTATAGAATCTTGTTCGTTTTCTAACTGTAAAATTATGTTGTATATGCCCTCTTCAATTGTTTTTGTAATCTTTGTTGGGGTTTTCTTATTCTTAACTCTACCTTTTATCTTCTCCAGTTCCATTTCAAGAACTTCGCCCTTTTGTGGACTTGATAACCTCATAGTGGAGTATGTATCTGCAATACCCTTAAAGGTATAATTGCCAGTATATGGGAAATATTCCTGCCAAGTTATTGTAAACTGTTCTCCCTGTCGATCCGTTCCAGGAATGTCTGATGGGGGTTGAGGAGAAACTGCATAAGTATTCATAAAAGTATCATCAATCACAACCCTGGGTTCTTTCTTAACAGAGTCTCTAAAATTAAGTCTATATTCTAAGTCATAAGTGTTTCTTCTACTTACACCGGATTTTTTCTTAGGATTCTCGTCTTTTACGGTCGATTTATTAGTTGCTATGAATCTACCGCGAGTACAGTTTATCTGTATATCATCGTTATCATTTGCAGATGCAACATAATCTGCAAAAATTACTGTTCCTATTGATCTTTTCTTTACACGACCAGTTTTTTGATTAACAAGACCCTTTTCTTGATTATTAATACCATCTCTATTCGTAGAACTTCCATCAGAGGTCCTAATTAAACCCTGTTCAATTCCTCTATCAAAGTTTTTAACTTTTTTTCTTGCAGAAGATTCTACTTTATATGTTGTATTAGCCTTTACTTTCTTAATAACCTTTTTATTTCTTCCACTAACGCCAGAAGCCAGACCTTTTATCTTAAAAGTATGATCCCCGTCTACTTCAGTAAAAGTAAACATTAAATCTCTATTTCTCTTAGACCCCTGAGAATATATGTCAAATTCAACTTCAACTAACCCAGTATTCTTCTCTGGTTTGATAATATCGCCACCCCAGTAAGGATGTTCAACTGCATGAAGAATTCTACTGTATCTTGTTACTGATGCAACCTCAATTGGTCTAAACTCTCTACTGGACCACCATGGTGCAGGAAGTCTTTTTAAAAAATCTTGATACTTAAGAACTTCAAAACGTATGGGGTCTCTTGTTATGTTGATATAATCATCTGGATTCCATGCTCCAAGCTCCTCTCCATTTACACCATATCGTACTCCCCAATCAGTATTATCAAAATTAGGAGATAATGAAAAATCTAATTTTTCAAATTCATTTTCATCTGTAAAAGTTTCTATCTCAGTTCTAATAACTTCTCCTATTAGAGAATTTGCTGTTGCACCTAAACCTTTTTTCGTTGAATCTACAAAATTAACCAATGGTGCATATTGATATCCATATCCATGATGAATAATATCAACAGCAAGTATAGAACCGTCTCTTCCAACGACTACGTTCCCTTGTGCTCCTACTCCTCCACCACCAAGAAACTGAACATTAATGTCTTGTAACTTTGGAGGATTATTTTTATTAAACTGAATACCTTCACAATTTCTTCCTGGAATAGAATTAGGTACTACATCACTAACCTGTAACTGATTAACTTCATTGATATTATAATATTCTACCTTATCTCTGTTAGTGACAATAAATTGAGCACCAGGATTTAACTCAGCATACTTATTTGCATCATAGATGGTAATATTGTCGACGAACCCAACGTCAGGATGAATATATCCCACACGAATGTCTTTTCTTTGAGTATTACCAAAAATGTTTAGAGACATATTTTCTGCAAAAACTTATATGCTTTCTTAAGTACTATTATTTATCGCACTGGACGTACATCTGCTCTAGGAGGATCTCTATGATTAACTTTTTCTTGATCCTTCCTTGGTTTGGCGAATGGTTTAACTTTCGACCTATTAGATTTGGATTCCTTCGTTGCTACAGCGTCATTAACAGATTTTGAACTTGGTAACTGTGCCTCTGTCTGACCACCACTACCTTCACATAAGGTATAAAAATCAGAAGCAGATACGTTCAAATTAGCAGAACAACCAAAAACATTAATATTCAACATGTCAAAATCAAGAGCAGCAGTAATGCTTCCTTGAATATCTGGAATTTGATCCATAACTCCACTAAGATCTTTGGTAAGACCTGCAATTGATTTCTGAATTTCTGAAGTAAAATTACCAATATTTTCTAATAAAATTTCATTTGCCTCCTGAATATCATCCTTTCTCTCTGCAATTGCATTTACTACAAGATCTTCAGCATAACAAACTGGAACATTAGGAAATGTCTGAAATTCCTCTCTATTTTTAATAGATTGTTTAGCACTTTTTGTTAATCCTTTAATATCAAGAGCATCCATTATTCCACCAAGAATTAACTCAGTTAATTGATCAGATATCTTTCCATACAAACAGGATATCAATTGTGTGGTTTGTTCTTTCATATCGGCAACTAAATGCCTAAACGTAGATGGAGTTGAGGATACAAGAACAGATAATCCCTGATTAAGAATTTTGTTAACATATCCAATCAATTTATCAAAAATAATTTTCATGTACTTGGATATTTTTTTAGCTCCTTGTGAGATGAGATTTTTAAGTGCTTCTTCTGTATTTTCTATTATAGAAACACTCTCAATGTAACTTTGAAAGGACTGAATATACTTATCAATTCTTGTAACCAAATTATCAATTTCAGTTTGTATCGCCTTGATAGCAGACTCTACAGGTTTATCAGGTTTCATCAATGCAATTTTATTGCAGTATAAATCCTGTCTTTTAACATCTGCTGCAGATAATTGATGTACACCATCTGCATTCTCTATTGCTGCTCCAGATTGTGGACTGCTTAATGGAGATCGCTCAGACTGCTTTTGTCTTTCAAGAGATTTTTTTACTTTTTCTGCTACAAATGCTTCTCTTTTTTCTCTCGTTAATACTCTCTTGTCTGCAGTTGCTTCTGCATCACTAATATATCCACGTATAGTGTCATTATATGGTATATTAGTAGGTAATCCAAACTTATCGACAGCTGTACCAGGAGAGGGTTGTGCAAGATATGACGATTGCCCTGCTTTGCTAGTTCTTAATTTATTATCCGGAAGAACTTCTCTAGTTTTTTCTGTCTTTGGAACTGCTCCTCTAGCAATACCACTTCTTGCAATTATTCCTGGTGTGGCGTCGGTAACTTTATTATCACCAATTGTTGAAGAAAGTGGTGTTTGAGAATTATTTCCCAACACTCCCATGATAACTGGAACCTGTTGATCTTTCTCATCTAAGAAAAATCCAAACACCATGTTACCTTGACGAAGATTGGGTGTCTGTGAAGCAGCTGCCTGACCACCACCAGCAGTAACAGGATACATTATGTTTGCCCAAGGCAAATCTTGAGAGGGAATATTTACCTCCCCCATATCATGTAGACCAATAATTCTGACTTTATATCTTCTACCCCAACCCTTTACTGAGTTTGGATCATCATATTTTCCAGGAATTATATTATCCCGCCAAGTTGAATCGTCGGCAATTTGCCCAACCCACCAATTAAAGTTGGATCCTAAAAACCCTGGATTAAAAGTTGCTGCTCCTTCCATCAATCCTCGTAAATTCTACATTCATCTGTTTCTGGATTCTCATCACAATACATTTCAAGTGGGGTAGGATCGTGATTTTCATCAGGATGATTTGCCTGATAGTGTTCTAGATGATGCAACTCGTCCTCTGTATGACGGCGCATCTGTGGAGATAGTGTTGGATTGTCCAACAAATCTTTATCATCGTTGATGTGTTGTTGGATAGTTTTATTTGACATTTTAATTTATGCGGATGGTGAACCTTTTCTTCCAAAAGAGTCTCTTATCAAATTTAATTTAGTATAAGTTCCCTCTGGAGATAAGTAATGACATAATTCCGATATAATATATAGACCCCCAGATTGTTTATTTACTGGATCGTCTGATTTTTCACTATGACCGGGAGAGTCAACATAAACCATATCCCCTGCTCTGAGTTCAAAATCACCAGAAATGGTAACTGATACTTGAGAGGTGAATAATTGGTTATACCTCATTATAGACTGATTTAGAATCTTTGTATACTCAAAGTTTTGTTCTTTAGATTGTTTGAGTTGCTCTTCAGTATCTCCTTGAGGTAAAGTGCCTGTGTCTTCTATAAAATATGTTGTTCGTGAAAAATCTTTTGATTCACCAGCACGTCTAAATTCTGGATTTTGAATTGGTTGGTTCTGACCACTGTGTACATATGAGGAATCAAATTCTTCTGCAGTATAGGACTTAACTTCATAATAGCAAGTAAATGGATTAAATAAAACAGTTTTTGTACTATACGCTCCAACATTATATTTTTGTTTCATGTTTGAAAGATTATTCTTTGAAAACGTAAGTGCCTTTGTGGTATATTGCCTGGGCATGTCCTTTCCAAATTCATCAGGAGTTTCTGTAAATACAATTGACCGTTTTTTGGGGTTTTTATTTTTATCCAATAAAGAATCAATAGATTTAAATTTATAACCATCATAAGTTTCCCAAAAGAAAAATCCTGCAGTTTTTTCTA
>Ga0181411_1000054_pt1 | contig 33151 bp, 21 predicted proteins | sample 34SPOviralmetaG_FD_130114 | JGI IMG/M metagenome (GOLD analysis project Ga0181411, IMG submission 130114) | Marine viral communities from the oligotrophic San Pedro Time Series (SPOT) site, San Pedro Channel, CA, USA - 34 SPOT_SRF_2012-07-09 | ecosystem: Environmental > Aquatic > Marine > Strait...
ATACAGGATTCTGCTTGGAGAAGAGGATATACCTGTTTCAATAAAAAATCCTTACTATAAGAACGAATCATATACTGACAAAGTTATGAACAAGGCTATAGATGATATGATTAAAGACAAAGACAGATAATGGCATATAACAAAGCTTACGGTAAAACTGTTAGGTCAGCTGGAAAACCAGAATCAAGGAGAAGCTCGGAAGACAAGAGTAGCTCACCATTAAATTTCGATTGGAGTAGTTTAATGGATAAAGGTCAAGTAGCTTTAACCGCTGCAGGTATGATACCAGGTATTGGGAATATAGCTGATGCTGCTAATACTGCTATATCTGGTGGTAGAGCTGCTTACGCTGGATACACTGGTGATAACACTGGAGTTAAAAAGCATCTTGCTTCTATGGCTCTAAACGCTGCGGCTGCTGTTCCTGGCGCTGGATTAGCCGTGGGTGCTAGTAAACTAGCTAAAGCAGGTGTGACTGCGGCCAAAGGAAGTAAAGCACTGGCTGCCGCCGCTAAGACTACAGCAAAGTACGCAACTAAAGCAGTTGTTAAAGGTACTAAAAAAGTAGCTGAAGGTAAGAGTAAAGAGATGATAGCTGAAAGCGAAAAAAAGAAGAAAGAAAAAAACATAGCTACAAACAAGTCTAAACAAAAAGAAACCGATTTAGCATAATGGGATTTAAACTAGGTAGAGAAAGTAGACAAATTAGAAACTCTAAGAACACACCTATATTTAGAAAAAAACTAGAAGACGGTGTCGTGGGTAAAGCTAATAACGACGGTTCTATAGATATAGATAAGTCTGTGAAACCTGGAAGTGCGTTAGAGAAAAAAGTTATCAACCACGAGATGCAACATATGAGGGACATGCAGTCTGGTAAGCTTTCTTATGGAGATGATTATGTTAGATATAACGGTAAAACTTATCATAGAAAAGATGGTAAGATTAAGTACAACGGTAAGTGGAGCGAAGAGGGTAGTATGAACTTTCCTTGGGAGAAGAAGGCTAGAGATAACGAATAATGGGTATACTTCAAAAAGTACTTTCAGGTGGAGCTGGTAAACTAATAAAAGACGTTGGTGGAGTTATAGATAGTTTAACAACTACTAAAGAAGAAAAGCTAGCTGCTGAACAAAAAATAAAGGAATTAATATCTAACCATGAGTTAGAATTACAAAAGCAAGTAACCAACAGGTGGGAGGCTGATATGAAGTCTGACTCTTGGTTATCTAAAAATGTTAGACCACTAGTTCTTATGTTTCTAGTTGTATCAACAGTATTAATGATATTTATTGATGCTGGTGTTATATCTTTTGAAGTAGAACAAAAGTGGACTGACCTGTTACAATTAGTATTAATCACAGTGATAGGAGCCTACTTCGGAGGACGTTCACTAGAGAAAACAAAAAAGTAAATTAAATATTATTATGGAAGCAACAAAAGAAAAGGTGATCGATTTAAAGCCTAAAGCAGAAAAAATTACTGAGGAAGAGTTGAAAAACTTACAAGGAATAGTAGATCAAAATAATGCTATTCAATTTAAGATAGGAGCTGTCGAAACTCAGAAACATGAGCTAGTGCACAAACACGCTAGCATACAGAAACAGATAGCAGAAGCTCAAAGTGAGTTTAGTAAAAAATACGGTACTTTCGATATAAACTTAGCAGATGGTACTATTAATTATCCTGCTGAGAATGGACAGCCACGTAATTAGAAAGATCACTGTAGGTAAAGACTATAAGAATGATGCCATGCATTACTCAGTTGGTCAAGACGTTTACGGTGGACATACAATATGTGATATATTAGAGGAAGAACAGAAGTACTCTATTTATATTAGGAAGAAGGACGTTGTTATCCCTTGGAAGGATTTCAATAAAAATATGGCTATATCAGTTGAATACGATCTCAATTACTAATGAGACCTGTATCTGATTTTATAGTTAAACCTAGTGGTGATAGATACAACAACTCTACAAAAATAGGTGACGTAGACCTTATATTGAATACTGAGATATTTAACCACCAGTATATCAATAGAGTTGGTATTATAAATTCTACGCCCATATACAATCCTATGGGTTTAGTCGAGGGTAGCGAAGTTATAGTACATCATAATGTTTTTAGAAGATGGCATGATGTTAAAGGTCGTGAGAAAAATAGTAGAAGCTTCTTAAATGAAGACGAATACTTAGTATCTCAAGATCAAATATTCATGTGTAAAAATGATGGTAACTGGAACGCTATGCCTGGGTATACATTCGTTAAGCCCATAAAATCTCAAGATAAATATAGTCTCACACCGGAAAGACCTCTCGTTGGAGTAGTAAAATACTCTGATGGGAGTTTTCTTCCGACTCAGCTAGTTGGATTTAGACCAAGTAGCGAATTTGAATTTATCGTGGATGGAGAGAGATTATATAGAGTTATGAATAATTTTATTACAATTGAATATGAATACCAAGGAGACGAAGAAGAGTATAATCCAAGCTGGGCGGAGAGCAGTAGAAGAGTTAATTAAAGTAGCTAAAGAACCTATAGTAGACTCCGACGATGATATATCTGCTGATAGATTAAAGAATGCTGCTGCTACTAAGAAGTTAGCTATATTTGATGCTTTCGAGATTTTAACTAGGATAGAAGAAGAAGAGAGAGTACTAAATGATTTAGACAAACCTAAAGATAGTAAACCTAAGTTTCAGGGATTTGCTGAAGGAAGGAGTAAGTAATGTACGAGCAATCATTATATAGGATAATTGAACCTGTTAAACTAACCACTATTAATAGACTTAATAAAGGTAAGAAGTGGAAGTATGGTTATGATAAAGAGGGAGATGTAATTGTTATATCTAAGTCTGGTCAGATAGGTGAGATATTAGATATACAAGGTTTAAAGATAGCTTTACCTAAAGTACCTAAAGATGTATTTAGTTGCTCTAAGAAGAAGAGTGAGCAGAAGTGGAGAAAGTTTGAAACACCCGAGGTTTTTAAAAAGATTAAAACTAGGTTTGATTGGGTTGATTATCCCGAGGAATTTAAACAATCCCACTATGGTTATATAGATCAAGAATTCGACAGGAGAGAGAACGGTTTTTGGTTTATGAATAACGGCACTCCAACATACGTACCTGGCAGTTACTACATGTATTTGCAATGGAGTAAGATTGATGTTGGTGCCCCAGATTTTAGAGAAGCAAATAGATTATTTTTTATATTTTGGGAAGCGTGTAAAGCTGATCAAAGATGCTACGGGATGTGTTATCTTAAAAACAGACGTTCTGGTTTCTCGTTTATGAGTTCAGCTGAAACCGTTAACTTAGCCACTCTCGCAGGTGATAGTAGATTTGGAGTGTTATCTAAAAGTGGGGCGGATGCTAAGAAAATGTTTACGGATAAGATAGTACCTATAAGTATTAACTATCCGTTTTTCTTTAAACCTATACAAGATGGTATGGATCGCCCAAAGTCAGAGCTAGCTTACCGTGTACCAGCTAAGAAGTTTACCCGTAGAAAAATGGGAGTGCATGAGGAGCAAGATGACATGCAAGGTCTTGACACTACTATTGACTGGAAGAATACTGGTGATAACAGTTATGATGGTGAGAAACTTTCTCTACTAGTTCATGATGAGAGTGGTAAATGGGAGAGACCAGATAACATCCTCAATAACTGGAGAGTTACCAAAACTTGTTTAAGATTAGGTGGTAGAATAGTAGGTAAATGCATGATGGGTTCAACGTCTAACGCTTTAGATAAAGGTGGTGATAATTTTAAAAAATTGTTTTATGACTCAGATGTATCAAGAAGAAATAGAAATGGCCAGACAAAATCTGGTTTATATTCTCTTTTTATCCCAATGGAGTGGAACTATGAAGGATTTATTGATGAGTTCGGAATTCCAGTATTTGATACACCAACTGATGACAGGCGAGGACCTCATGGTGAATTAATAGATATAGGCGTAGTTGATTACTGGGAGAATGAAGTTGATGGATTAAAAGGAGATCAAGACGCTTTAAATGAGTTTTATAGACAGTTTCCAAGATCAGAAGAACACGCGTTTAGAGATGAAACGAAAAATTCTTTATTTAATCTCGTCAAGATATACGAACAAATTGATTACAACGAGGGTAATAGAAATTCCTCAGTATTAACTACTGGTAACTTTCAGTGGGTCAATGGAGTTAAAGACACACAGATAGTTTTCAATCCAGATCCAAACGGCAGGTTTAAAGTTAGTTGGGTACCTGGTAGGAATTTACAAAATAATGTAATAATAAAGAATGGTATTAAGTATCCAGGAAACGAGCACATGGGAGCTTTTGGATGTGACAGTTACGACATATCAGGTACTGTGGACGGTAAAGGATCTAAAGGAGCATTACATGGACTAAGCAAGTTTAGTATGGAAGATGCTCCAGCTAATACATTTTTCTTAGAGTATATAGCTAGACCACAAACTGCGGAGATATTCTTTGAGGATGTTCTAATGGCATTAGTATTCTACGGGATGCCTATACTCGCGGAGAATAATAAACCTCGTCTATTGTATTATTTACGGCGAAGAGGTTATAGAGGTTTTAGTATGAACAGACCTGACAAGGTTTGGAATAAATTATCTGTGGCTGAAAGAGAAGTAGGTGGTATACCAAACTCTAGCGAGGATATAAAACAAGCTCACGCTGCTGCAATTGAAATGTACATTAACGACCATGTTGGTTTGCTTCAAGACGGTACTTATGGTACTATGTATTTTAACGAGACGTTAAACGATTGGAGTAGATTTGACATAACAAAGAGAACAAAGCATGATGCCTCTATCAGTACCGGTTTAGCTATCATGGCTTGCAATAGACATTTATATAGACCAAATCCAGAGCATAAAAAACAACCAGTTAACCTTACAATATCCAAATATAAAAATACAGGTTTTAATTCAACAATAATAAAAAAGTAAATTATGGCAGAGTCTGCGATAAGTAATTTTCCTTCACAAGCAGTTAGTGATCTAGAAAAGATGACTAAGGAATATGGATTGAAAGTAGCTAGAGCTATAGAGCACGAGTGGTTTTCTGGTAACAATCATAGATACCATAAACAACAAAGTAACTTTCATAGCTTAAGGTTGTACGCTAGAGGAGAACAACCTATACAAAAATACAAAGACGAGTTATCTATAAATGGTGACTTAAGCTACTTAAATCTAGATTGGAAACCTGTACCAATTGTACCTAAGTTTGTTGACATAGTTGTTAACGGTATGGCTCAAAGAGCTTACGAAGTCAAAGCTTATTCTCAAGATTCATATGGTGTAAGTAAGAGGACTGAGTATATGGAATCTATGCTTAGGGACATTAGAGCTAAAGAATTTAATGATGCCGCTAAGCAAGGTTTAAATATGGATCTATACGAGAATGATCCAGAAAAACTACCTGATACAGAAGAAGAGTTAGCGTTGCACATGCAGTTAGATTATAAACAAGCTGTTGAGTTAGCTGAAGAACAAGCTATAAATGTTTTGTTAGATGGTAGTAGATTTGATCTAATTAAAAGAAGAGCTTTATATGATTTAACTACTATAGGTATTGGTGCTACTAAAACAACATTCGATTGGAGTGAAGGTGCTAAAGTCGAATATGTTGATCCAGCTAATCTAGTTTATTCTTACACTGAATCACCTTACTTTGATGATATATATTACGTTGGTGAAGTTAAAGAGATACCTTTAAACGAGTTAGTAAAACAATTCCCTGAGTTAACTGAATCTGATATTAAGGATATTGTTAGTGGGCCAAGAAGCTCTATGAGAAGTTATCAAGGTCATAATAGAAACTATAACAGTAAAGATAATAATAAAGTTGACGTGTTATATTTCAACTTTAAAACACATAAGAATAATACTTACAAAGTAAAAGAAACTGGTAGCGGTGCTGAGAGAGTTATAGAGAAAGACGATACCTTTAATCCACCGGCTGACATGGAGGGGAACTTCTCTAAGTTGGAAAGAGTAGTTGAATGCTTGTACGAAGGAGTGTTGATCCTTGGTACTGATAGATTACTTAAATGGGAAATGGCTCAGAATATGCTAAGGACCAAATCAAACTTTTCTAAGGTTAGAACTAATTATAGCATTGTAGCACCTAGAATGTACAAGGGTAAAATAGAATCTATAGTTAGTAGAATAACTGGTTTTGCTGATATGATTCAGTTAACACACCTAAAACTACAGCAAGTACTATCACGTATGGTGCCTGATGGTGTTTATATGGACGCTGACGGTTTGGCAGAGATTGATCTTGGCAATGGAACTAATTATTCACCGCAAGAGGCTTTAAACATGTTCTTCCAAACTGGTTCGGTTATAGGTAGATCGTTCACTTCTGAAGGAGATCAGAATCCTGGTAAAATACCTATTCAGCAAATACAAAACGGAGCAGGTGGTAATAAACTACAGAGTTTAATCCAGACTTATAATTATTATCTACAGATGATACGTGATGTCACCGGGTTAAATGAATCTAGAGACGCTTCAACACCAGACAAAAATGCTTTGGTTGGTATACAAAAATTAGCTGCTGCAAATTCTAACACTGCAACTAGACATATACTTCAATCTATGTTGTTGTTAGCTACTGAAAACGCTGAAGCTTTATCGCTTAGAATATCAGATATAATAGAGTACTCTCCAACTAGAGAAGCTTTTATACAGGCTATTGGTGCTCATAACGTTGCCACGTTAGAGGAAATGGCAGAGTTACACTTATATGACTTTGGTATATTTATAGAGTTAATGCCAGATGATGAAGAAAAACAAATACTTGAAAATAATATACAGCAAGCTTTGGCTCAAAAGTTGATAGATCTTGACGATGCTATAGATCTTAGAGATATTAGAAATGTTAAATTAGCTAATCAACTTCTTAAGATAAAACGTAAAAAGAAACTTGAGAGAGATCAGAGGATGCAGCAAGAGAATATTCAAGCTCAATCACAGGCTAATCAACAAGCTCAACAAGCTGCTGCTCAAGCTGAAATGCAAAAAGCGCAACAGAAAGCTCAGATTGATCAACAGTTAGAGCAAGCTAAAAATGACATGAAGATGGCTTACTTAAGAGAGGAAGCTAACGTTAAGAAGGAGTTAATGAACCATGAAATGTTTATTAACATGAAGCTTAATACTATGGATAACGAAACCATAGATAGAAGAGACTCGCGTAAAGATGATAGGTTAGATCAACGTGAAAAAATTAAAGCTGAAGCAAAAAATAAGGGTGAATCACTTAAAAGATTTGAATCATCAGGTAATGATATAGTCGGAGGGGGCCTTGGTTTAGAGAGGTTTAATCCAAGATAATTAATTATATAATATTTTATTATGGCAGAAGAAATAGAAAACGTAACTGAAGAGGTTACAGAACAACCAATTGAAAACACTAAAAGCGAACCAACGTTTATGAGCGAAGGTGATGACAGTGTGGTTAAGATAGACCTAGACAAAATACAGATACCAGATGAAACTACAGAAGCAGAAGCTGACACAGCAGGAATGGTGGGACGCGATGAAACACCCGATGCCCCACAAGAACAAGAAGAAGTACAACCGCAAGGAGAAGTACAAGAAACAGAAGCACCAGTATTAGAAGAGGTAGTAGAAGTTGAAGCTGTTGAAAAACAAGTTCAACAAGTAGAAGAGCAAGTGGCTGAAGCAATAGTTGAAGCTGTAGAAACTGGTAAACCTCTACCAGAGAATATTCAGAAGTTGGTTGACTTTATGGATGATACTGGAGGAGATATAAACGATTACGTAACCTTAAATAGAGATCTAGACAAACTAGATGACTCTGAGGTTTTAGATGAATACTATCGCTCAACAAAATCTCACTTATCAGCATCAGAAAGAAACTTCTTACTAGAAGATCGTTTTGGGTTTGATGAAGACGTAGATGATGAGCGTACAATAAGATCAAAGAAAATCGCTTTAAAAGAGCAAGTTGCTGAAGCGAAAGCCTACTTGGACGGGCAAAAGTCTAAATATTACCAGGACATTAAAGCAGGTAGCAAACTTACAGGTGAGCAACAAGAAGCTATAGAGTTCTACAATAAATACAGTGCGGAGTCTGAAGAAACCCAAAGACTAACACAAGCTAACAAAGATGTTTTTCTAAAGAAAACTGATAATCTATTTAACAACCAGTTCAAAGGTTTTGACTATAAGGTTGGAGATAAGACTTATCGTTACAATGTGAAAAACGTGGGAGACGTAAAGAATACACAAAGCGACCTCAACAATTTTATCCAAAAGTTTTTGGATGACAAAAATCAGATGAGTGATGCTGCAGGTTACCACAAATCTTTATTTACAGCAATGAATGCTGATGCTATTGCTCAACATTTCTATGAGCAAGGAAAAGCAGACGCAGTCAAAACATCTGTAGCTAAAGATAAAAATATTAACGTCAACCCAAGAGGTACACACAGTAGCAAAACTATTGGTGGTACAACTGTTAGAGTGTTAGGTAATGATTCTTCTGATTTCAAATTTAAAATCAAAAAGAATAAATAACTTTAAAATAATTACGTTATGGCAATTACTGCAGGAGGTAGTTTAAACGCTGTGCCAGCTCCTGGGCAGCAAACACTATCCTCAAACTATTTAGATTTAGCGTCAGGTACTACTGACTGGGCGCAACAATACATTCCAGACCTAATGGAGAAAGAAGCTGAAGTTTTCGGACCGAGAACTATTTCAGGTTTCTTATCAAAAGTAGGTGCTGAAGAGGCTATGCAAGCTGATCAAGTTGTATGGTCTGAACAAGGTAGATTACACCTTTCATATCAAGGTCATGTTCATTCTACAGCTGGTGGTTTAGATTCATCTGCTCAATTTGACATTACTAAAGATATTGATGGTAACACTGATGTTGCTTCTGGTAACCATGGTGTTAGAGTTAATGACACAGTTATTATAGCTGACAGCACTAACGGTATCAAAAAAGGTATAGTAGTAAAAGTTGCTACTGATAGAATTGATGTTGCTATATATGGAGCTGCTGCTCTTACTGGTACTACTGCTAACCAGGATAGTAGATTATTAGTTTACGGTTCTGAATATGGTAAAGGTGTTAGTTACTTTAACGCTGCTGGTGATGCAAGCGCTGATTCTAGAGGTGCTAACGAACCTGCATTCAAAACTTACAACAACAAACCAATTATCTTAAAAGACTACTACGAAGTGTCAGGTTCTGATACATCTAGAGTTGGTTGGGTTGAAGTTACTTCTGAGGAAGGTGCTTCAGGTTACTTGTGGTATGTTAAGGCTGAAGCTGATACTCGTGCACGTTTTACTGATTACTTAGAAATGGCTATGTTAGAAGGTGAAAAAGGTGGTAAGTCAACAGATATTACTGAAGAAGCTTATGTGTTAGGTGGTTCAGGTGCTGATGCAGCTACTAAAGCTACTGGTACTGAAGGTTTATTTGCTGCTGTAGAGTCTAGAGGTAATATGACTTCTGGTATCTCAGGTGTTAACGCTGCTACTGATTTAGCTGAGTTTGATGCTATTTTAGCAGAGTTCGATAAGCAAGGTGCTATTGAAGAGTACATGATGTTCATGAATAGAGCTTCGTCTCTAGCTATTGACGACATGTTAGCCTCTATGAATTCTTACGGAGCTGGTGGTACTTCTTACGGAGTATTCGACAACGACGAAGATATGGCTTTAAACTTAGGTTTCTCTGGTTTCAGAAGAGGTTCTTACGACTTCTACAAATCTGACTTTAGATACTTAAATGATTTAGCTACTCGTGGTGGTATTAATGCTGTTAACGCTGCTGATGCTATTAGAGGGATTATGATTCCTGCTGGAACATCTTCAGTTTACGACCAAAATCTTGGTAAAAACTTGAAGCGTCCTTTCTTACATACGCGTTATAGAGCTTCTGCTACAGATAACAGAAAGTTCAAGACTTGGACTACTGGTTCTGTTGGAGCTGCTACTTCAGCGTTAGATGCGATGCAAGTGCATATGTTATCAGAGAGATGTTTAGTTACTCAAGGTGCTAACAACTTTATGTTAATGAACTAATATAGGTTGGGGCTTCGGCCCCACCTTATTTTTTTAATTTTTATTATATTATATTATGGCTAAAAAGCAAACGAAAGCTACGGTAAAAGAAACTGTAGTAGAACAAGAGGTGGTTGAAGTAATGGAACAACCCATTGTTGAAACAACTAAAATGGAAATCCCAAAACAACCTGTTAAACCTGACTGGACAATTAAAGATAGAGTTTACTACTTAAAAGGTGGTAGAAAACCTTTATCTAGAATGATTAAGTCAACTGGGGTTTATTGGTTTGACCAAGAGAAAGGTTACGAGAGAGAACTAAAGTATTGTCAAAATCAACAAACTTGTTTTGTTGATGAAATGAAAGGAGATCAAAGGCTATCACATATTATATTTAGAAGTGGTGCTCTGTTCGTCCCAAAAGAAAAGACAGTATTACAAAAAATGTTATCTCTTTATCACCCTCATAAAGATCAAATATTTTATGAATACCAACCAGAAGCTATAGCTGAAAATCAACTTGATTGGTTAGAGTTTGAAATTGAAGCTTTGAGTTTAGCTAAAAATCTAGATATAGATATGGCTGAAGCAATTATGAGAGCTGAAGTTGGATCTGAAGTATCTAAGATGAGTTCTAAGGAGCTTAAAAGAGATTTGTTACTATTTGCTAGAAACAATCCTAAACTATTCTTAGAATTAGCTACAGATGATAATGTTCAACTTAGGAACTTTGGTATTAAAGCTACGGAAGAAGGAATTATAAAACTATCTTCAGATCAACGCTACTTTATGTGGGGATCTACCGATAGAAAGTTAATGACTGTTCCGTTCGATGAACACCCATATACTGCATTATCCCATTGGTTTAAAACTGATGAAGGTATGGAGATATACACTAATATAGAGAAGCGGTTATCATAACCGTTTCTTTTTAATACTAAATAAGCACAAACCCTAATCCAAAATCCTTAATCCTTAATTCACAAACAATTATTTATTAATTATTAAACATTTAAAAAATGGCAAAAAATTTTTTATGGTTTGCAGAGTCTGATGTTGAGACAACCAACGAAGCTATGATGTTACCAGCTGATCGCTATCTAGGATGTGATCCGGTTTCTGGTGGTGTAGTGTTGTATTTTCAAGACATCGAAGGTGCTGCAACAAGAGAAGCAGTTACCCTTAACTGCACAAATGGAAATCAAAAAGCTGTGTTAGATGCTTTAGCTGACATCATGAACGCGAACCCACATTCAACGGGGTTTCAAGTAGTCGCTGACGCTAACGTAGCAAATGGACAATCAGCAGTTTATCATAAGGCTTTTAATGGTCTTGTAACTGGTTGTACTATAGCTTAATCATTAACTTTGTAAAATTATTAAAATGGCAGAAAAATATTTATACTTTGCAGAGGGTGGTGGTGCTGATGCTACTACGGAAGCAGCTATGTACCCAGCTTCTAGATTTCTAGGGGTAGAACCTCATGATGCTACTAACACTTATATATACTTTGACTCACCAATGGGTGATGTTGATGGCGGTGGTGGTGTTGGAGATATTGTTAAAATAACTCACGCGGACACTCATGCTACAGCAGGTTCTTATCACAGATCTAAGTTAATCGCTAGATCAATAGCGGAAGCTATAAACTCTGGTCCTCACGTTAGCGGCGTAGTAACTATAGCTGACGCAGATAATGGTGTATATTATGGAGATATTGCTACTATTAAAGACGATGCTAGTTTCGGTGTTGTAGTAACTCTTGATTCATAAGTTTATATTAAACTTAATATTAATAGCCATCCTTTCGGGTGGCTATTTTTTTTACCCTATACTAACTCTACACTTTACTATGTAACTATATTAAAGTAAAAAAGAATGTTATGAAATCAAAAGGATTAGGAGACTCAATAGAGAAGTTTACTAAAGCTACTAAGATAGATAGTTTAGTGAAATTAAGTTCCAGCTTTATGGGTATTAAAGACTGTGGATGTAACAAAAGGAAAGCTTGGTTAAATAAGCAATTTCCTTATAATTCAAAAAAATAATGGTTAGTATAGATAATGTTTATCAAAGAGTTCTAGCTGTATCTAATAAAGAACAGAGAGGTTATGTAACACCTCAGGAGTTCAATTTGTTAGCATACGCAGCTCAAATGGATATATTTAATTCTTACTTTAGCGATATTAGAGAAGGAGCTAGAGAACCTATGCTTGACGTTAATTTAGGTAATAAACGAGATTTAATAGATGATAAGATAGGTCCATTCAAAATATACAAAGGAGCCGTGCTAAAGGGTAACAACTCAGATACTTGGGAATTTAAACTACCACCAGATTTATACTTCTTAGGAAATGTGTATTACGCTCCAAGATCTGCATGGCATACAAATATTTCACCTATAAGCGTGGAAGATTTTCACCGTGCAGCAAGGAATTCTAGAACAAAACCGAACTTTAAAGACCCCGTATACACTAGACCAGGTACACATGAGGGTGATCTTTCTAGTCACATAAGAATATATCCAAGCAACAACTGGACTGCCACCGAGGACTTTCCACACTTCTCTATAACTACTATAGAAATTGATTATATAAAAAAACCATCTGATCCTAAGTGGGGGTACGTCGTAGTAAACAGTAAAGCATTGTATAACGCTTCTACTTCTAATAACTTTGATTTGCATGCTTGTGAAGAAAGTTCTTTAGTTAATAAAATACTAGAATTAGCAGGTATAGTTATTAACAAACCAGATCTATCTGAGCTCGCTTTGAGAAACCAACAAATGAACGAAGCTGAAAAAAATAAATAATTATGGGATTATTAGACGGAACTTCTCAAAAGAGTTATTACACTGGTACGGATAAAGGTAACTATCAGTTTGTTTCATTAGATGAAATAATAAATGGTTTTATGGTTGTGTATGTTGGTGAGAGTAAAATTTTAACTACAGTGAATAAAACTGATGTCCAGTTTCATGGTATGAGAGCTATACAAGAGTTATCATACGATGTTCTTAGATCTCATAAAGCTTTTGAACAAGAGGTGCCGGCAACGCTAGTAATGCCTTTACCTCAAGATTATGTTAACTATACTAAGATAGTTAGAGTAGATTCTAACGGTATAGAAAAACCTATATATCCTACTGGTAAAACTTCAAATCCTTTTCCGCTTGATGCAAATGCTACAACCGGTGTTTACACTTACAATGCGGACGGTAGTTTAGATCCTACAGGTGATGACACTGATGCTACCGAACCTTACACATCTAGAACTTTTGATAAATTTAATTCTATACCATCATCTAACTCTAATCAAGATTACGATGCTTTAGATCACAACAGGTTAGATAATAGAGGTAGGAGGTATGGACTTGATCCTCAACACGCTCAAAATAACGGGACGTTTTACATAGACAACTCCACTGGATTCATTCACTTCAGTTCCGATCTTTCAGGGGAAACAATAACGTTAAAGTATATCAGTGACGGTTTAGGTACCGATGCTGAAATGGTTGTGCATAAATTCTGTGAAGAAGCAGTGTATAAGCATATTATGTATGGTTTAGTTTCTAATAGAGTTGGAATACCAGAAGGAGTAATTCAAAGATTTAAAAGAGAAAAGTTTGCTGAAACTAGAAAAGCTAAAATAAGGCTTTCTAATATAAAAATAGAAGAGTTCACTCAAATATTAAGAGGGATTAGTAAACCTATTAAGTAATAGTTTATGCCAGAAATTAAACACACGTTTCAAGCCGGTAAAATGAATAAGGATCTAGACGAAAGACTAGTTCCTCAAGGTGAGTATAGAGACGCTTTAAATATAGAAGTGAGAACTTCTGATGGAAACGATATAGGTGCTGCCCAAAATCTATATGGTAATCTAGAAAGATTATCGTATGATGAACTTAAAAACCCTATACAACCCACTGTAAATAGTGATGGTGAAAAAAGTTATTTTGTAGGATCTATTTCAGATGAGAAAACTAATAACTCTTACTTTTTTGTAGCATCACCTAAAGTTACAAGTATAGATCATCCCGCTGAACCAGTTAGGGTTTATAAAGATATGATTATAAAATATAACAGTGACAGTAAGAAGTTGTTTCCAGTGTTTACTGATATATTTAGAGTTGAAATGCGTGCTGGTATTGCTGAAGGTAGCGTGCATTTAGAAGATATGGGTAGTCAAATCACTCATTATGATCACATAGTCGTGGCTGAAGCGTTAGGAAAGTACGTTAGGCCTGGTATGTCTATAAATGTGTTAAACGCTACTGGTCAGTCAATCATGGGTACAGATATAGATTTCTATGAATCTTTAAACGGAATGCCTGGGAGTGTTATTGTTAGAGAGTTCGATCGTAGCACTAGAACAATCTGGTTTGATAGATATGTTATAGGAGACTTAACTCACGCTGCCTGCTTCGTGCTTGAATCTAATAAAGTTTTAAGATTTTCAAAAAATGGTTTAAAGCAGCATAGTAACTACATATCAGGTGTAAATATTATAAATAACTTATTGCTGTGGACTGATAACGTAAACGAGCCTAGGAAGATAAACTTAGATAGATTAAAACAGTCAGCATCTTTTACTATACATTCCGATTTATATATAGATGATCCGTCTACGACAACAAATAGTCTTGTAAAACTACAAAACATAGACAAATCCACAGATAGCTCTTACAAAGAAGAACATATAACTCTTATTAGGAGAGCTCCTAGAACCGCACCTAAATTGATAATGTCGCAATTTGAGGGTGGAAAAGGAGAATCTTATTCGTCTTCTTGTGTTTTTAATTGGGTTTTAGAGGATGGGGAAAGTTTACCAGGCATAGATGACACTGTTAAACTTGATACTTTTGATGGAAATGGAAATGCGTTGGGTACCTCTTGTATAGCAGACGGTGATTCATTTTCATCTGGTCAAGTGTTACAGTTTACTTGTACTACCGAACCTCTAGTAGTAACAGCTGAGGTGCGTGTTACTATGTCTAATGGAGTCCACAGAGTAAAAATAATTAAAATAGACGACGAGATAAACAGTTCTCATTTAGAATGGGATATAGAAATTGTTCAAAAGAAATCTATATTTGAAACTACATTTGGTAGGTTTGGTTATAGATATAAGTATCAAGATGGAGAATACTCTTCTTTTTCGCCGTGGTCTGAACTAGCTTTCATGCCTAGTAACTTTGATTACTTACCTACAAAAGGTTATAATTTAGGTATGGTAAACATTATGAGGAGCTTGCAAATAACAGACTTTATTGTAGAGGATTTTCAAAGACCAGATGATGTTATTGCTGTTGATATTTTATTTAAAGATACTGTATCTCCAAATGTTTACGTAGTAAAATCCATAAGAAGAGGTTACGACGAAGAGTGGAACGATAATGTCGAGGGTAGCGGAAATTCAGGGGTTGTAGATATAACTACTGAAATGATACACAAAACTCTCCCATCTTCTCAAACGTTGAGAGCTTGGGATAACGTACCAATAACAGCTAAAGCTCAAGAGGTTACTGGTAATAGAATTGTTTTTGCGAACTATGAGCAGAACTATGATACTCTGAGAAAGGTGTTTGTACATCCTACTGTTGAATCCGCCGATCATCCAACAGACTTGAGTCCTATGAAATCTATAAAGTCTCTTAGGAGATACAAAGTTGGAGTTGTATTTGGTGATAAGTATGGTAGAGAAACACCAGTAATGGGTATAGGTGGTAAGGTTGTTGGTACGAGAGGCGGTAGTGGTTACGTTCATCTAGGAGATGAAGAAGCTAATCACCATCGAGATCAAACTTTTCCAGACAGCATATCTGTACCTAAAAATGTTTCATTTAAGGTAAATAAGATTAGTGCTGAGCTAAATTGGGATGGTACTCCTGAAAATTGGATGGAGTATTATAAATATTATATAAAAGAAACCAGTAATGAGTATTACAATTTAGTTATGGATAGATGGTATCCAGCTGAAGATGGTAATATATGGTTATCTTTTCAATCTTCTGATAGAAACAAAGTAGATATAGAAACATATTTAACTTTAAAAAATAAACATGGTAGTGAGGATCCTGTAGAGGAAGATGCTAGATATAAGATATTAGCAATATCAAATGAAGCCCCTAGATTTATAAAGAATACTAACAGAATAATAGGTCTTGAAGCGTTATCCAGTGATTCTGGTGTTGATCTAAGTAATACTCTAGGTGTCCAATGTGATTCATGGACTGCTTACGATAATACTTTTAAGGATTATAAATTTGAAGGCGTTGGATGGGCTAGAATAGTTGGTACGCTATCAGGTGTTACTAGATTTTCTAAATGGGTTAGAATAGCTAGACTGCATGATGCAAATAGATCTATAACTGTTGTTGGATCTTTTGGTCCAACAGCTGATATGTCGGGTGATATTAACTTCGGTACTAGTACAGGTTTAACTGTTAGCGTAGAGGTTAGAGATTCAGTGGAAGAGAATAGACCAGAGTTTGAAGGTAGATTCTTTGTAAAAGTATTTAAAGATGCTACGTTAACTAACACTATTTTAGGTACTAATGTAGCAACTTCATCTTATAAAACAGTGTCTTCATATAAAATTGGTTTTGTAGATAGTTCAACAGGGTCAGGTGGGTATGGTGGCTACAACCCATCGTCTTGGTCTAGATACCAAGGTGATTATGCGCCAGCTAGTCAGGGTGATGCTGGTATTGCAGATATTAACTATACTACATGCGCTGTAGCTGGTGCGGAATGGGGTAGTGGAAACCCCCTTAGTGATTGGTCAAATGCTCTCAACGCTCACAATATACAATCCGGAAATATGTTGGCTCGTGATCACGGTGGCGCAGGCGCTGAAAACACTAAACAGTTTTGGAAATGGTATTGGAATGTAAACCCTGCGGGTGCTCGTAAGTGGTTTATAGATGGAGCAAACTGGAATAAAGGAAATAATCAACCTTGTGGAGCTATTAATGGGGATTGGGGTGACGAAAGTGCACTTAATGCTATGGGTACTGAAGGTCCTTTTTCTGTTGGAGAAGGAGAAATTAATCATATAGCGTTTGGTGCTATGAGAGATGATGAGTGGGATGAAGAAACTTTAGCTTTCCGTGATACGTTAATGCAAGAAGGTACTTTGTTTAGATTTAAGTCTGATCCCGGTGGTGGAGTAGGTAATGGTGATGGACAGTACACAGGTGACCCCACTATATACGTAGTTAGAGGTACAGACATTGACACTGATGATGGTTTTGGACATTCAAAATCAAACTACGGTGGACAACATTCAGGTGGTAACTCGTATTGTCATGAATGTTATGAAGGCGCTAACTGGAGTAACGTGTGTAAACGTGGTACATTTAAAGTGTACTTCTCTAGATATGACGACTTTACTAGAGGTTTAGATTTAGATTATTGGGATCCTAGATCAGCTTTGAGACATGATGGTACTACTATGACCTTTATAGAAATTGTACAATCTAGTTATGACAACACTGATGTACTACAAACTAGTGTTGGTAACGCTATATGGGAAACCGAACCTAAAGAAGATGTAGGATTAGATTTGTATTATGAAGCAACTAGTGCTTTACCTTTAAAGTTAAATAATTCTAATATACAATCATTTGCACCTAATAACACTCCAGTTACATCTGAAAGATTAGATGCTGAAATGACACCGGTATCTTTAGATTACTGCTATATAATGACGCTAGATTTATCAAGTATCCTCAATAGCGATATCACTATGCCTAACCCTAATTACGTTGCTAAAACTCCAACGGTTAGATATGCTATTAGAGATGTTGTGGGACTAGGTCAAGCAGATGATGTGGATGAGGTTACTCGTTATCCTATAGCTATTGGAGATGAATTAAGTTTCAATAGACTTGATGGCACTGTAACTAGGGCTGAAGTTATAGACCACTATAAACCTATAACATCATACATTAATCAACAGGCTTACACGGCTATAGAAACCATGGAGGTTGAGGATTCTAATGTTTTTGGGATGTCCAGTGTTCAAGAGGTGGAAGTTGCTTACCCGTTCAATCCAGCTTCTTATGAGAGGTCATCAAGATACACGTTACAGTGCACTGTTAGTAATTTTAGTAGTCAAAGTATGATAGAGCTACCTACGGCAGCTTTACCTGACGATTTCAATAGTGACGATGGTAAGATTTGGGAAATAACATGTGAATATCTTGGGATCCGTAAAGGAACTTTTACTAAAACTATTCAAGATGGAGTCCCAGGTATAGATATTGCTGATTATTATACAACTATATTTTGGCATAATTGCGGTTACAGTGAACAGCAAACCTTAGAAAGTGGTACTTTTGATATAACATTCAAAGAGGTGACTGGTTATTATAGATTAAATCAAAATGTTTACAACAGTAAAACGACTCTACCTTGGTTTAATTGCTATTCCTTTGGTAATGGTTTAGAGTCTGATAGAATACGAGACGATTTTAACGCACCTCAAATAGATAATGGTGTTAAGGTTTCAACTGGGCTTGAAGATTATAGAAGAGAAAGAAGGGGTGGTGGATTAATATGGTCAGGTATATATAACTCTACAAGTGGCGTGAACAAGCTTAACGAGTTTAATATGGCTGAAGCTATAACTAAAGATTTAAATCCTTCATATGGATCTATACAGGCTTTAAAAACTAGAGATACTAATTTAGTCACATTCTGCGAAGACAAAGTATTGCAAATATTAGCTAACAAAGACGCTCTATATAATGCAGATGGTAGTTCTAATGTTACAGCTTCTAATGTTGTATTAGGTAATGCTAAGGCGTTTGCTGGGGATTATGGTATATCTTCGAACCCAGAGTCTTTAGCTTTTGACGCTTACAGAATATACTTTACAGATAAGCAAAGAGGTAAAGTTCTTAGGTTATCACAAGATGGTTTAACACCTATTTCTGATGTTGGTATGTCAAGTTATTTTAGAGAAAACTTAAAACACGCTGATCAGTTGATTGGTACTTTTGATGAAGTAAAAGGTGAGTATAATTTAACTATTAAATATTTTGACTCATACTTAATATCAAACGAAAATTTAACAGATATAACTGTGTCTTTTAATGAGAAAACTAAAGGTTGGCCAAGTTTTAAATCATTTGTACCAGATACTGGCTTGTCTATTAACGCTGAGTATATAACAGCCGCTAATGGTGGTGTTTGGTCACATCACAATAAGGACATACTCCAAACCATTAATGGTGTAGAAGAACTAACTGTGCCAGCGAATAATTTTTATGGTGAACAATATAACTCTACCATAGACGTATTATTCAATGAGGATCCTGGAGTTATAAAAGGTTTCACGGCTATGAATTATGAGGGTGATCAAGCTAAAACAACTGAGTGGAATCATGCTGGTCATTTAGCTTTAGATGCTAGTGGTGATAGCCTCGGCTACATTGGAGATGGTGAGTATTACAACTGGCATGGTAAAGATGGTTGGTTCGTAGAGAGTTTTAACACTGATCTTCAAGAATCTTCTGTTTTGGAATTTATAAATAAAGAAGGTAAGTGGTTTAGCAACGTTAATGGTATACCTACCACTTTGGATAATTTAGACACTTCTGAATTTACAGTGCAAGGTATTGGTGTGGCAAGCGAAGTGGATCTACCCCAAGTTATTGGCTGTATGGATCCTTTAGCATTTAACTATGATCCCGAAGCTACTATTAGCTCAAACAGATGTAGTTACGACTTAGAAGGTTGTACAGACCCTAATGCGTTTAATTTCAACGATGCTGCCACTGTAGATGATGGTAGTTGTATAGAGACTGTTTATGGATGTATGGATGTGGATGCATTAAATTATAATCCAAATGCAAATATTGATGATGGGTCTTGCGAATTCCAAGAGGAAATAAAACGTGGTTGTATGGATGAGAATGCTGACAACTATGATGTTAACGCTACTATTCCTTGCCCTGATTGTTGTACTTACACTGCTTATGGTTGTATGGATCCTAATGCTTCTAACTACGATTATTTAGCTCAAGTAGATGATGGTTCTTGCGTACCTCACGTTGAGGGATGTACCGATTCCATAGCTCTTAATTATGATCCAGAAGCTACCGAAGGTAATCCACTTGCAGACACGTGTGTATACAACTCGGGATGTATGGATCCAGACGCTTTTAATTACGACCCGGAAGCTGATACAGAAGAGTTTTGTAAGTCGTATTTTAACGTTGATGCTAGTGGAATACCTTCTTATAATTGGCAAGCCGCTGTTGACGATGATGATAGTTGCTGCATTCCAGTTATATATGGGTGTATGGATGAAGGTGCAATTAATTATGACCCATTGGCAAACACACAAGGATGTCCAGATATAGACAACTTTGGACTCCATGGGTGGGTTGTGCCGGCTGGAGAAACACCTACACCTAACAACATCTTGCCTCCTACTTCTCCTGAAGTGGTGGAGCTATACACGCAAGCCGATGGAGTAGAAAATTTCTTGGATGTTTATGATGCTGTATGTAAGTGTATATTTGAGGTTGGAGGTTGTACTGATCCAACAGCTACGAATTATAACTCAAACGCAACTTTTGATGATGGGTCTTGTGAGTATAAAGATTGGAGTATAAAAATAGAAGAAATGGGAACACACTTTCCTGATGATGGAAATTAATATAAAAATATATGGCGCATGCAATAGAGATTGATGGAGTGTGGACTCAGTCCACTGCTCCTCACGATGAACTTTTACGACACTGCAAGACAGTTATTGCAAATTCGTTTCCAGTAAGTTATGGTGGAACTCTCCCAAGTGGTATAATTGAATTGTTTATAGTACCTGACGATGGTTTTGCTATCAATGCATTGGATTTCGAAAACAAGACGTTGTCGACATACAATGATCACCCTGAGTTATTTAATCACAACCCAAGCGATTGGTTAATGGTTAATGAAAACACTAACGGTTTTCAAGATGGTGTAAGATTCACTAATACTAACTCGGCAGCTGATTCACCAGGGTCCCAGTGGGTCGCGGGTAACCAAGTTAAAGCTGAAGTGATGCTTGATAGTTCTTATGTACCCACTAGCGACATGAATCTTCAGTTAGATTTCTATAATAAAAATGCCGTTAATTTAACCGCTCTACCTAGAAGTGTAACTATAGCTTTTATAGAGCCAGTAACACTTGCACAAGAGATACAATCAAATTTCTCCGGCCATCCCCGCACAGGCGTCTTTAATATAGTACCAGCAGAGGGGGTTACTCACTATAGCGCAAGATTACAAGACAATATACCCAGTGAATGGGGAAATCCACGATTCCATAGTCCCCAAAGTGTAGGCGCGAGTAACGTCTCTTCTATTGACTTGAACGGAGTAGAAACTGATTACACATACCTTTCAGGAAATAATGGTAACCCTTATATACATTATCTCACGACAGATGTAGTAGTTGATGAGACAACTCAATTAGGTGAACCAAAAGTTTTAGCTAATATAAGTATAGGGTTTGAGTTAGAGTATCCAAGCAGTTGGAATGGTCATCAAAGAGTTAAAGATTTCTACTCAAGTACTGTAGCTCCAAATTGGGGTGCTCAATTAGTTTTTGGTTTTGCCAAAGAAGGTGGTACTGACGATTTTGAAACCAACCCCGCAAAATGTGTTCAAATACTACCACACGATAACGTTCTTGAGTCCAATAACTACGTTGACGAAAATCACCCGAGTAAGTTTTCTCAACAAAACATTAAAATTACAAGTACGGTTAACGGCATGAGGTATGTTGGTGTTGGAAATTCAACTAATGAAACTGTGGTAACCGGAATTAGTTATGATTTAGTTTTTACGGAAAATTATAACAATTTAAAACCAGAGAATTGCGTGGGTTGTAATTATGATTCTAATTCCACCAGTCTTTTAAATAGTGAACACCCAATTGGTGGAGATGGTACGCCTGTTTTGCAATACGCTAGTATCAATGGTGGGGATTCATCGTATGATGGATATATGCTTGGTTTCGAAAGTGAGGGGACAAACGAACCTCAACCTGCCGGATACTGGAACGATAACCTAAAGGGTTATTTTTGGAACTTAAATTATACATGTGGTCAAGGATGGTACACAGATATGTTTTCAATGTATTTTGGTTCTCCGGCCACCAGGAATAATGATTATGCAGTTCAGGGAGAAAAACAATTTGCTATAAGAAATATTAGAACTAACTTCAATAAAATAAGTGGTAGTAAGTCTAGTAACATGATACCATCGGGAGGTGTTGTCAATGGTAGGGGTGAGATCACTGTACTAGGAGATCCCGGTGCCCAATTTAAAGTGTTACTTAAAGAGGTAGAATCTGGAATCAATGACTCAGACACAGCACAAACAGGTGTGAGCAAGTCGGGTGGGTATGCGACAGCCGATATAACTGCTAGTATACTTAATGGTGGTGAAGTTAAAGGTATGCCAACAGGTTTCATTAAAATACCTAGTTCTGGTGCTTATGTAATTAAATTACCTGAAATAGAGAGGTTAAAATCTCAAGATGTCTTTAAAGTTTTTGAACTACATTTAGTGGCTAGTTCGAATACAAAGATATTAAATTCAGCCTTAAACGGGGGTGGAGTACTTAAGAAACCAACTATACAAGGGTCAGATAGAACCTCTAATGCAAGTGCAGTGTTAATAAACAAATATTATCAATACCCTTTAGTTGGCGTTAAGTTCAATGCTTTAAATCATGGAGGTGCTGCTTTTAGCGTGGGTTATAGACCTATAGACATCAAACCTTTTGGTGGAAGGTCAATACTTGCAGATCAAAATAGTTATGGAGCCAAACCATTATCTAAATCTGGACAAACTAAAAGCTTTCAATTTAGACAGAGAAAAGGTGGTGCTACTTTTTCAATCAATACAACAGTACTGACACCTAATTATGCTGCTGATGGAACAACAGTTGCTTACTACTCTATACCTTCTAAGTTTTTTACTGAATCAATAAGAAACAATGGAGAAAAGTATGTTATACAAGCTAGAGCACATATTGGCGCTGGATTACAAGATACCTCTTCTGTTGCTGATTGTACTATAGATATTCAGGTTAGGTTGTTAAAATATGGTAAACTACCGCAGGAATTGACTATTGATTTCAAAGAAATATTTATTGAATCTTAATAATAAAAAAATATGCCTACTCTTACATTAGAATTCCTACATAATATAAACATCTCGGCTCAAGTTGGTGACACTGCTTATTTCGTAAACTCAACATCACCTTCACTTTATGATTTTGGGATGCAAGGCCAAGGTTCTGATATAGTAGAACTTGGTCCTATAACAGCTATAAATATCTCTACAGCTAACCATGTAACAAAACAAAGCATACAGGTTTTAGTTTTAGGCAGTGTACAACAACCTAATCCTAATCAAAGCTTGATATTGTTTAGTAAAGATAATGCTGTTAACATGTCTTCTCCGCTTGGATATTTTGCTAGAGCAAAAATAGTTAATGACTCGAAAGTAAAAAGTGAGATTTTTTCTATTGCTTGCGAAGTGTTTGAGAGTAGTAAATAAGATAGTATAACTGTGATTATATTAATTGTAAATAAATATATATATAATGATTGGAGCAATAGCAGGTCTAGCGGGTAGTGCCGTTAGTTATTTTGGTAATAGAAAAAAGCAAAAAGCAGCTGAGCGCGAGCAGGCTAAAGCTAAAGCCGCTATGGAAAAGCAGAGAGCTGCCTTTGAAGCTACTGATACTAGTAATCCTTTTGCTGGTATGACTAATCAATTTGCTGGCATGGAGAACACTATGGAAGACCTAACTGTTAACCAACAAGAAGCTCAAATGATGAATCAGCAGGGTCAACAACAAAGAGCTAATATAATGGATCAAATGAGTGCTAGTGCCGGTGGTAGTGGTATTGCTGCGTTAGCACAACAGATGGCTCAATCAGGTCAACTAGCTTCTCAAAAAGCATCAGCTAGCATTGGTCAACAAGAAGCTGCTAATCAAGCTAAGATGGCTGCAGAGGCTGGTAGATTACAAACTCAAGAAGCTAAAGGAGCTCAAGATGTTGCTACTCAAATAGCTGCAGGTGATCAAGTAGCACAACAACGAGAAATGGATAAACAGTCGACCTTACTAGGCATGGATCAATCAGCTTATGCGGGTGCTCAAGAGAGAACAGCAGCTGCTGAAGAAGCAAAAATGGGTGCGTTAAGTAGTGGGATTAGTGCTATTGGTGGTTTGTTTTCTGATAGAAGATTGAAGAAGAACATCACGTTGGTTGGTAGATCACCTGGAGATATTAACATATACACGTTCGAATATATTAATGATAGGTTTGGTAAAGGTGTTTATCAAGGTGTTATGTCTGATGAGGTACCAAGTGAAGCTATTATTGCGCATGAGTCAGGGTATGATATGGTTGATTACTCGAAGATAGATGTAGAATTTAAAAGTATTAAATAATGGCAGCAGATCAAACGTTAGTACAAGGGGCTAGAGAAGCTCATGGATATTACGGTGGAGGAATTGATAGGGCTAGAAAAGAGTTATTTAATAATTTAAATCAACAAATAGCAAACTCAGCTCAAAAAAAGCGAGCCGCTCAACAAGAGCAACAAGTTGAGCAAGGTAAACTAAAAAAGCAAGAAGATAAAGAAGCTAAAGCTTTACAAGCTCAATGGGATAAACAAACCATGGGTAACGCTAATTCTATATTAGCTTCTGATGGCGATTTAACTGGAGATAATTACAGCGCTTTATACGATGATATAAATGGTGATTTAAAAAATAGATTTATAAATGGTACTCCAAAGGAAAGAGCATTAGCATTAAATGATTTGCAGAAAAGAACTCAAGAGGTTAACGGTATGAAAGAGTACTCTGTGGAGAATGCTGCCCTTTTAGTTAACGCTAACAAAAGTGGTCAACCTTTTAACCCAGATGGTTATTGTTTAGCTTTAGATGATGATGCCTACTCTAAAGAAAAGAGTATACTAGCTGGTCATACTGAGAACAACTCCTTTAATGTTTCAGATGATTATAATGAAGCTGGGGAGCGTATAGGCTCTAAAGTTGGTTTTAGAGGTGGTTACGATGAAGAGACTGGTGAGTATGCTTTCATGGGCGGAGAAGAAGCTGTAACATTATCTGACAAGTTCAGAGTTGATCAACAGAGCCAAGCCGAGTTAATGTCTTTACAAAATACAATGTATGATTTAGCTGATGAAGGTGATCATACTAGCTCATTCAATGTTAATGCAGCTAAGAGTAGAGTTAAGTCTATAGTAAACGCATCTAATAAGAAGTTATCTTTAATGTACGATCCTATGATAGAAGGTAGATCTTTTAAAGATGATTTGTTTAAAGGTGATTTATTAGCGGAGGTAACATATGAACAATTAGGTATATCACCCGACCAGGCTTATGCTATGGAAAAAGCAGCTGGTGAGAAAAACCCTGATGGAGTTATAGGTTCAGACAACTTAACAGCAGAAGATCAGAGACTTATATTAAGTCAATTCATGACGTCTGGTGATATGGAGGAAGAAAGAGAGAACATGCTAGTAACATACTACACAGATATAATGAGACAGTCTTGGCAGAAGAGACATGGTGAAGTTGTTAGTGAATACTACAGAGCTAACCCAGGTGCTGTTGCTGCTCAATACACTGAAGAAGAATTAAAACAATTAGCTAGGCAAGCGCAGAAAGGTGAGGTAGAAAGAGGCGCTGAAAATATAGTAAATATAGGGTAACATTTTTTTTAATAACGGGTAACTAACGAGACAGTCAAAATGGTAAGAAAGAAATTTAAACTTCCCAATGATCCTACAGTATACAATGTTAATGTAGAATCAGAGAAGGGGAAAGAGTGGTTAAATAAAAACACTAATGCTCAAGTAGTAGAAGAAGAAGAGAAAGAAGAGGAAGAGGTTACTGAGCAGGGAAACCAGCAAGATCCTGCACCAAGTGCGACTGCGGGATCGGAAACTGCAGCACAAGATCAAGAGGCGGGTCAGTCTCAAAACAATCAACAACAAGATACGGAATCAGCATCGGAAGATACTTCTTCGGAATTACCAGAAGCATATAAAGGCTTAGAGGTATTACAGGCTAAACTAACTAAGTCTAATGAAGACTTAAAAGCTTTTGACTACGAAGCTCAATTAAAAGATATGAAAGCTTCTATAGACGAAGCTAGAATAATGGGTGATCAAGACTCTTACGAAAGATCAGTCAATAGCTACAATAATATACTATCTGATTATCAAGGTAAGATAGATTCTCATAACGACATGTATAAAAGTTATGAAAATCTTTATAAAGACTACGAGGAGTTTGCTAAGCAATCTCAAGCGAAGCCTAAGGAAGAAGATCTTGGGTGGATAGATGGTATAGTAGAAACTGTTAAGAGTTTAGGTAACGAAGAAGAAAGAAACAAGTTAGTTGGTAACGTAAAGAATGCTGTAGTATCTAACTTTAAAGAAAGAGCCTCTAGGCAGTTATTAAATACTATGGGCTGGGCTTTTGGTATGCAACAAAAGAAAGCTAAGTTCTTTGGTCAAGAAGAGGAAGCTAAGGAGATGGAAAAGTATATAGCAGAAGTGTATGCTAAGCTTGATAAATTAGAGTCTGAAGAAGGTTTAGAAATTAAAACTATAAAAGGAGCCAACCAGATAGCTAAAGGGATGGACGAAAGTCTTGCTGAAAAAGGAATATTAAAATTCGAAGACACGGGAAAAGGTTTTGTTAAGGGTATTAAAGGTGGTAGTGCTGCTGATGCGGTAGGTGGTATGGCTAATTTTATTATGGGTACAGCCGAATCTGTTATACCTGCCGTATTAACTAGAGGGGCTTCTATATATCCTCAAATGGCAGCTCCTATGGTTGTTTCTTACAATAAGGAAAAAGCCAAAGCTTTATACGGCGACGATCCAGAAGCTATCAGTAAATTACTCGCTGATGATGAAATGGAGATTAGCACGCCAATGGCGATGGGTATGGTTGCTGCTGGATTAGAGCATATAGGTTTCAAAGGTATAACTAAGTATGCTGCAGGTAAAGCTTTTGCAAACAAAATAGGTGGTAGTATAGTATTTAGTATGGGCCAAGAGGGTACTACAGAGTGGTTACAAGGTGGTGTAACAAAATTTAGTGATGCTGTTGGTGGGCAGAAAGAAACTACTGAAGCTTCTAAAGAAGCTTGGGACCATCTATTTAGCGACGAAGGTTTAGAAGATTTCTTTTCTGGAGTTATTGGTGGTGGTGCTTTGAGTGGCTCTGGTAGAATTCTCAATAGAGCATTGAGGAATGACGATGACAGTGTTAACAATGTTAATAGAGCTATAGATAAAATAGCTGAATTAAATATACAGAAGAACAAGACTAAAAACAAAGCGGTAAAAGAGGCTTTACAGGTAGAAATAAACGAGATCGAAGGTGATCTAAAAAAATACATAAAAGAAAGTAGAGGTCTTAAAAAGTATTTAACTAAGCAGCAGAGTTCTGAGATGATAACTTTATTAGCTAAGAAAGACGGCATAAACGATAAGGTTAAAAATCTTAAGTCTGAACTTGAAGCTGGTAAAATAACTAACAAAGATTATGGGTATGCTATAAGAAGTTTGAACGCTCAGTCAAAAAAGATTAGTAACTCTATGTCTGCTATAAAACAAGAAGCTTTAAAAGCTGAGTCTAACAGGCAAGCTGAGCAAGTTAAAGAACAGATAAAAGTTGCTGGGTTGGATGGTGAGGTTAAACAAATGACCTCTGAAGAGATAGCCGAAGCAGATCTTGGTAAGGAGGTTAATTCTAAGGATGCTTCTAATCAATATGGTTTTATTAGAGACTTTGGTGATGGAAGTTTTGAGATAATATTAAACAAAGATAAACCAGCTGTTGGTGTTGCTGCTCACGAATTCCTACATGCTGTATTAAACAAGACCATAAAAGGAGATCCTAAGGTTGGTAAGCAGTTAGCTGATGCCTTGAGTAAACACGTTGATACTTTAGAGGGTGATCAATCTGCTTTTAAGCAAAGAATGAAAAACTACGAAGGCAGCGAAGACATAGGAGAAGAAACTATTACTGTAATGTCTGAGAGTATACTTAATGGTGATTTAAAATTTGATGATGGTTTCTTTACTAAAGTAGGTGATGTTATTAGAAGATTCTTACAAGGTAATGGTTTGACTGACATACAGTTTAACACAGGTAAGGATGTTTACAACTTCATAAAAGATTATAACAAGAGTATAAAGTCTGGTAAAACAAACAAAGCTATAATTAAAGTAGCTAAAGAAGGTGCTAAAGGTAGGCTTGTAGAAGGAGCTGAAGCTAGTACAGGTCCATCTGTTAAAGCTTCTCGTGACGCTAAAATACCTATAGATAAACTAGGTCAAGTGGACGGTGATGGTATGAGTATGACTAAACCTGGTATGGGTAACTTCTTGTATCAAGCTGAAGCTGATGAGGTAGTTCGTAAAATAAAAGAAGAAGGTTACTTAGACAACCTCATAGCTTCTAAATATAAAGTCAGACCTGTACCTCAAGACTTTGTCCAAGATGTATTAGCAGAATTAACACCTCATATTAAAGCTTTTAAACCTGAAAGCAATGATAGTTTATTTGGTTGGATTCAAAGTCAGATAGCTAATAAAGCTAGTCGCGTGTATAATACTATATATAAAAATAAAGGTCCAGCTAGAACTGTGCAAGCTGACGCAACAACATCTGAAGGAGCTCCTGTCGTTCAATTAGAGGCTGATACAGACATCGAAATGGAACGTATCGATGAAATGGGTCTTAATGACGAGCAAACTCAAGAGAGATCAAGATTTAGACGCGCATTAAAGCTTGATGACACTATGGTTGATAGAGTTATCAACGCAGTTAAAAAAGCTTTTGGTACTAAGTTACCTAACATAAATACTAAGCAGTTTAAACAATCATTAGCTAAAGCTTTTAAGACTGATCTTAAAAAACCTATGCAAGACTTGATGGGTAAAGGAAAAGACTACGACGCTTTCCTTAACAAGTTTATGCCAGCTATATATAGGAACTTACCAGTTGAAGTGTTGGTTCAAATGGAACGTAATTTAAGCCCTGACCTTAGAATATTCACATCGTCAAGAAGGATAACAAAACCCGTTGAGGTTGATCAACTAATATCTCAAGGTAAACTACCTAAAGATACTAGCAGAACTTCTGGACCGTTATTAAATACTAAACTACCTTACCCTGGTAAAGATAATATATTGGCTTTCTTCCGTGGTACTAACTCTCAAGAGTTATTAGGTTATAAAAAAGGTGCGTCTACATACGGTACTAGAAAAGACGTGTTAGCTGAAAGAGCTATAACAGAAGTAGCTTTCGACGCTGTAGCTACTGTGATACAAGATCAAGACGTTGCTAGTAAAATAGAAGACCTCAATATAGCTGGTATAGATAAAGTTGAAAACGATTTAGCTATGGTAGCTAAACAGATAGATAGAGACCCTACTATTAAGTTTTCTAGATCTGCTATTGGTGTTAAAAAAGAAAATGTACCTGTATTTAGCTCTAAGTTTAATCAAGTTTTAAACAGAATAAATAGCAATGAGACTTTACCTACAGATAAAAAAGGTTTAAAGAAAATAATAAAAGATATTTACGAAGGCGATCTTGACAACTCAGAAATGAACGCTGTTGTAAATAAAATAATAAGATACTCTACAGACTTTATAGATCAAAAAGCTAAGACTAAAGATTTAGCTTACGTAGATATTAAGCTTACTGATTATATACTTGAGGCTACAGAGAAAGATGTTGTTGATAAATCCACGTATCAGCTGCTTAGTAAACTACTCCCTAGTGGTTATAAAAACGCCGCGGCTTTTTTCAATGACAAAGCTAGAATAAACAAAGCAAGATCAGCTTTTGCTAGTTTTGTTCAAGACTTAAGAGATAGTAATCTTACCGAGAATGAGATATTAAGATTACTACACACACAATATAGAGGCATGTATGCTAGTTCTACTAAAATAGCTGCAGGCCAGTTTTCTGTAGAGTTTATTGATGGTGCTTACGTTGTTGTAGAAGGTGACGGTAAAGTAGGTACTCACAGAGGGCAAGTGTTCGAGAACACTCCAGACTTTTGGAGGGTAGCTGGTTATCCAAACTATAAAGAACTGTTAAAAAACGTTGACACAAAAACTTTCTCTGAAACTTCTAAAGCTGCTGTATCAGATAGAAACTACGAAGGTAGATTAAAGCAAGCTAAAGAAGCTAGACAAGCTGTGTTAAAGATAATGGATTATTACTTTGGTAAAATAAAAAACGGCGAGTTAGATTACGGCGATCTTCTTATGTTGGCTAAAATGTTTATGTCAAATATGAACTCACCAATGAAGAGAGCTGCTAACTTAACTTACATAGCTGAAGGAGTAGATAGTATAAATCCTGATGATATGGGTAGGTTGACAGAGTATGAGCACATAGTGCCTACTGGTGTTATGGTACTTAAACTTTTCACTGCTTATGTTAAAGATGGTAAGGCTTCAGAAAATATATTTGATGGTTACGAAGTTGCTATTATACCTAAGTCTATGGATAAGGTATTAATTAAAAACGGTCTAAGAGACTTTTTGCCTATAACCTATAAAGAAGGTGATCCTAACTGGAAAAGATATTTTAACAAGCAAACTCTTGGGGAAAACAATTTAGTACCTATAGTTAATATAAAAACTGGTGAGGTAGTAGGAGCTGACTTTGTTAAAGCTAGTAATCTATTGAATGCAACAGAGGTTGGTCAGAAAGGCCAACAGTTAATACAGAAAGTATCTGTTAAGTATTCTAAGTCAAAAGGTATGTCAACGTTTGACTTTGATGAAACATTAATTATAGGAGGTAAGAACTTCGTTGTAGCAAATGATCCAAAGACTGGTAAGACAGCTAAGATAAGCAGTGAAGAGTGGCCAATCAAAGGTCCAGACTACGCTGACGCTGGTTGGACGTTTGATTTCTCCGACTTTGCAAATGTGCGTGGCGGTAAAGAAGGACCACTACTTCAAAAGATGAGGAATCAAATAGAGAAGTACGGTAATAAAAACGTGTTTGTATTAACAGCTAGACAGCAAGCCTCTGCTGGACCTATACAACAATGGCTTAAATCTAAAGGTATTAATTTACCTCTTAGAAATATAACTGGATTAGGTAAGAGTGAAGGTTCTGCTAAAGGTGAGTGGATGTTACAGAAGTTTGCTGAAGGTTATAACGATATGTATTTCGTTGATGACGCTTTACCAAACGTTGAAGCTGTTAAGAAGGTGTTAGATCAGTTAGATATTAAATCTAAAGTAGTTCAAGCTAAAGTTAAGTTTAGTAAGTCAGCTAGTCAAGACTTTAATGATATGCTTGAGCGTAGTAAAGGTGTTGATGCTAACATAGAAATATCTGACATTGACGCTAAACTACGTGGTGCTAAGCGCGACAGGTTTAAACTAAGATTCTTTGTGCCACCTTCTGCTGAAGACTTAAAAGGATTAGTATATGCTTTTCTAGGTAAGGGTGAGCGTGGTAATAAAGATATGCAGTGGTTTAAAGATAATCTGTTTACACCATTTGCTAAAGGTACTAAAGAGCTAAACTCTCTAAGACAAAAGATGAGCGAAGAGTATACAGCGTTGAAGAAACAATTTCCTAACGTGGTAAAATCTCTTAACGATAAAGTAGCTAACACAGAGTTTACTGTTGACAATGCTATAAGAGTTTATCTTTGGAACCAAGCTGGCTTTGACGTACCAGGTTTGTCAGAGGCTCAGAATAAATTATTAGTAGATCACGTGGCTAACAATCCTGAGCTAATAGCCTTTGCTGACGTACTCAGTAATATAACTAGAACTGAAGAAGGTTATATAAAACCTAAAGATTACTGGATAACTCAGAATGTAGGTAGTGATTTACATACGGTAGCTGAGACTATAAACAGAGAAAAGTTCCTAGCTGAATGGCAAGAGAACGCAGATCTAATATTCTCTAAAGAAAACTTAAATAAGATAGAAGCTATATATGGCTCTAACTTTAGAGAAGCTTTAGAAGATATGCTGTACAGAATGAGGACTGGTAGCAACAGGCCTAGTGGTAGAACTTCTGTAGAGAATAAGTTCTTAAACTGGGTTAACGGAGCTGTTAGTGCGGTGATGTTCTTTAATAATAGATCAGCTGCACTTCAAGGTTTATCTATGGTTAACTTCCTTAACTTTGAAGACAACAACATGTTCAAAGCAGCCAAAGCTTTTGCCAATCAAAAACAATTCTGGGCTGACTTTATATATCTGTTTAACTCAGACATGTTAAAACAAAGACGTGCCGGATTAAAAATAGATGTATCAGCTTCTGAGCTAACAGATGCGTTTGCTCAAGGAAAAAATAAAACAGAAGCTGTAATTAAGTATTTATTAGAAAAAGGTTTTATACCTACTAAGATGATGGATAGTTTTGCTATTGCTATGGGTGGTTCTACGTTTTATAGAAATAGAGTTGAGAAGTTAATTAAGCAAGGTATGTCTAAGACTGAAGCTCAAGACCAAGCCTTCTTAGATTTCCAAGAGATAGCAGAAGAAACTCAGCAGTCTTCTCGACCTGATCTTATATCAATGCAACAAGCATCGTCTCTTGGTAGATTAATACTTGCTTGGGCTAACACGCCTATGCAGTACACTAGATTAACTAAGAAAGCTTTGTCTGACATCATTAACCGTAGAGGTGATACTAAGGCTAACGTCTCTAGAATATTATACTACGGCGCTGTACAGAACATTATATTCGGTACACTTCAAACTGGTTTAGCCTTCCTAATGTTTGGTGATGATGAAGAAGATAAGAACAGAGATAAGAAAGAACAGAGAGTTCTTAATGGTATGTTAGACACTCTACTTAGAGGTGTTGGTGTTTATGGCGCTTTAGTTTCAGCTGCTAAAAATACTTTAATGCAGGCTCATGAAGAACTTGGTAAAGGTTACGGTCAGAAGGACTACTCTAAAATAATGCAACAGTTGATTAACTTATCTCCACCAATAGGTAGTAAGGTTAGAAA
>Ga0181411_1000056_pt1 | contig 32718 bp, 48 predicted proteins | sample 34SPOviralmetaG_FD_130114 | JGI IMG/M metagenome (GOLD analysis project Ga0181411, IMG submission 130114) | Marine viral communities from the oligotrophic San Pedro Time Series (SPOT) site, San Pedro Channel, CA, USA - 34 SPOT_SRF_2012-07-09 | ecosystem: Environmental > Aquatic > Marine > Strait...
GTTTTTAGCTAATTCAATAGCATCAACTAATGCTGTAACTGCATCTGCTTTTCTACCTGCTACTTGGGTTGAGGATTGAAATTTATCATCTCCAAACCCTACTTCATCTAATCGACGCTTGTAATTCCATTCGTGTGTATTAAATTTACTCATGTTGATTTGGTTCTTGATGTTCCATTAGTTGTATATAAATATAGAGGGGGCCGAAGCCCCCTCACTAACTGACTGATCGCTTACAGTCTGTTATTTTATTTTGAGTGTTTTTGGTTTATTTTCATTAGCATAGGGAATTTTGACTACAAGTAGTCCATCATTCATTTCTGCTTGTGCTTTGGCAAGCTCAAATCTACGAGCTACTTTCCAACCAGTGTTAAAACTAGATTTTTTAACGCTGGAATGAAAATAACGTCGTTCACTATCAACTTTGGGTAAGTCAGCTTTATCATACTTAACACATAGATAATCCCCTTTTAGTTCAATTTGAACTAAATCTTTAGGAATACCAGTACAAGCAATTTCAAATGTAAGCCCATCTGTATCTTCATAAATGTCTACAGGTTGGCTTACTGTGCGGTTATCAATTTTTGTAAATTCCGCTTCTTTATTAAAAAAGTCCTTTACTAGGACGTCGAGTGGCGAGAATACTCGCTGATCAAATAGGTCTAATTTATGTACCATATTATTTAAGTTTTGTGGCCCCTAAGGTGCCGGGTTAATTATTTTTGATTGTCTTGCGATCAATCAGTCAGATATACATATTATCACTTCTTAAGAATATACCAAGGTGGTATATCTTTCTTTTTTTTAGGTAATGTTTTAAACGTCTGTATGTTGGGGTATTTATAACCATCTCTAGCTAATACGCTTACGGTTTTATTTATCTTATCTACTTCATATATCTCGCCAGTTGTGGGTATACCAAAACATAAAAAATTAATTGTATCTCCTACTTTCATATTTTAAATATACGAATAAGATTATGATTTCCAAAAGACCTGAATTAATACAATCATCGCTGCTAACGCTAATGTTACAGCAGTTTTAGCAGTGATTGCTTGATTTAAGTGAAACCAAGTTAAAAATGCAAATGACATCATTCCCATGGAAAACCCAATCAAACGCTGGGGCCATAACTCACCATCAAATGCTATTACTAAATGGTGTGTAGCCCAAATATAAGTGTAACTAATTGGTATACCTAGGAACGAAACCCAAATAGGATGTTTTTTCATCCACTCACTTAAAAACTGCCCATTAATCTGATACCAAACCAATATTTGGCCAATGAGGAATAATAAGGTCCCCCATAAAAGTCGAGTTACAAAGTTCATTCCTCTAGTTTTTTATTTGCTACTTTTTCATCACTAAATCGCTCTGTATTGCTTTCAATAATACGACTTGCTACTAACATACTCTCGGCATTAAGCCAAGCCTTAAATACTGTATCTGCGTGGTTGATTTCCTTAATTAAATCTAACTCTTCAAATCTCGCTCCTCGCTTAACAGCTTTATGCATTTCTTTATTGCATATGTCTATACCGTTTTGAGCGACGTAGAATTTACCCCGGCTGTCCGCTAGTGTTACAGCTTTAGGAAAACGTTTTAATACGTTCTTTTTTGCTTGTTGAAACCTTTCTTTTTTATCCATAACTTATTTATATATACTTTATTCGTCTACACCATCAACCCACTCATCACCGTATTCACCTTCTTGTTGTTGGCGACGTTTTGTTTTTTTATTTTTATCCTTTTGCCATTTAACATATTTATAATCGTCATCCAAAAAATCGTCTTCGTAGTCTTTAAATGACTTGTTTCCAAAGTGATAATCTTTTAATTTGCCCATGCTTTCTGAACTTTATTCCAGTAGTGCTCTGTTGATTGTTTTTTATATCCTCTAGGCCCACCATTCCAATTTCGAGCAATAACTTCATCACTCGAATTTTTGTGGTGATAATTCCTCCAAATGTAAAACATTTCTTGTGATAAGCCACAACTCCATCGATCTTCTTTAGTAAATCGTTTATCGTTATTTTGCTTACGCAATATACGGTTTACTTCTCGAAGCATAATAGGTCGGATTTGTAGGCAACCACAAGCGTTTTCTTTTTTATTGAAGGCATACGAACTACCTGCGGATTCAACCAAAATTAAAGCATCTACTAGAGATTTTGGTTTAGTTGTTTTAAGTCGTTTAGTTGGTTTTGTTACTTGTATATTAGACTGTATATACGGAGTAAGTGGTTGGGGCGTGTGTGGTAAGCTTTTTTCTTGCTTTGGCATTGCTATTAACCCCATTAGTAAAACTATGTGTTTCATATTGTATCTATAAATTCGTCACCATCATCTCCGTCCCATAGACCGAGTTCTTTAAGGTGTTGAATGTGTGTATCATCTAAATCCCAAGTTGGCTCATCGTCCTTATTATTGGTATTTTTGTTTATTTGGTAGTCTTCCATTTGCTTGAGTTGGTTATCACTCCAAATATTGCCTACGTTTAGAAAGTAACAATTATAACATAAAAATTCTAAGTTATCACGTTTCCAGTTTTTTTTATTATTATCTTGGAAATTAAGTACAAGTGGTACTTTATAATCTACTACTCGTCTTTCGCTAAAACCACAACTATTACAACACTCCTCTAAATAACCTTCTTGTATTAAACGTGATTTAAGTATATCAACAGTGTAGTGTGATACATCTACTCTACCTTCTAGTACATCTTCGAGTGGTGCTTTGATATTCTTTTTTGGTTTACCATAACCACCTAAATGTTTTTTAATACCCTTACCTTGACGATTTAAATGTTTATCAAATAATGTTTTACCCGTTTCATTATCATTAAATGTAAGAGCATAACGTTTATATACGTTATATGAAACACCTAAATAACGAGCTGCTGCTCTATTACTTAGAGTATGCTTTTGGGCTCTTAAAACTTCGTCCTTTGTAAGGATTATTTTATTCATTTTAATGATTGGATCAGGTCCCAGAGTTCTTCTGGTGTATCTGAGGGTAATTCCTCACCTGTTTCTGCATTATTTAATTGTAAAACTGATTCATCACCGGTATTCCACTTTTCATAAAGCCACCAATGTATGATTTGGAGTTGGTTTTTATTAAAATTTATCTCAAGTAAGGCTTCAATAGACTGAACAAAAGGTTCTTCAAAATTAACAAAATCAATTGCATGCTCCATTTTAAGCATTAAAGCTCTATCGTTAGCAAATTTATAATTATCTATAAAACGGATAAATGCTTCTTTTTTAATTAAACCTTTTACAGGGCGTTGTTTAGTAATAGCCCCCTTAATTTTAAGGATATCTTTAAGGTCTTTTTTTAACTGATTATCTGCCATCACTTGGTTGTTCATAAACTGAAAATAATTTTATTAATTGATCAGGTCGTAACTGTTTTATAACAGAAAACTTTGTAATAGCATCCGTTAGTGATTCGGCTACTACTTTATGTATTCTTTCTCCTCTCACGCCCGATTGTGTGGTTTTAGTTTCTAAAATATAAGTTAATGATTTATTCATTTTATTTGATTTATAAGATTAACGGTGCGAGAACATTTTTCATATTCTTCTACTTGTTCATAAAAGTTTAATACTGTTTCTAAGTTCATTTTAAATGATTCTTTAAGTATAGAAACATCTTTTACATTTTTTCCATCATTTACCCTAGCCATTACAAAGCTAGGTTTACCATTTTCAAGGGTTTGTTCAATACCTTCTAGTATACTTGAGTATAGCATTTTTTGGTATTTTACTTTATTAGCTCGATCTTCAAAAAAATCGGCAGGTAGTGTGGGGATATTTCTTCTTTTTCTCATCTTATTAAATTTAAGAAAAAAGCTCCTAAAACCAAAATTTTTTATTATTCTCCTTTAAGAGCTTTCGTAATTAAGTTTTTGAACTGATTTATAGGGATATAATATCCTAATACATTAGGATTATCAGTTGCTTGTTTTATATCAGGATCAATATTAACTTGTAAATCATACTTAGCTAGCTTTTGATTCATAGCTTGTTGTATTTTTTCATTGACATCAATTTTTTCGTCTGGATCTACTAATACAGTATCACCTTTAGGAATTAATTGAATTTTAATACCTTTTTTAGTTGGGTTTCTATTCACATCTACCTTAATAGTAAATGTGTTATCCCCTGTAGATAATTCAGCCTCATTTATATAATCATTGAGGGATTCAAGAACCATATCGTGTAGTTCGTTTTTTTTCATTGTGACTGTTTATTATAAATATTAAAGAAAATCATTTAAGTGGTTTTTTAACCAATTTTTTAAATTCCCTTTTGGATCCCAACCTAACATGGATTTTGCTTTAGTATTGTCAGCTAATGTTTCAAAGGGTTCAATAGCTGTTAAGCCATATTGCTTTTCACCCCCAAATATATTTGCTACCTCATTAATGGAAAAGTTATCCCCATTACCAATATTAAATACTTCCCCATTTAGTTTATTAGAATGTATAGCTGCTAATATATTTGCATTAACCACGTCATCTACATGTGTAAAATCTCTACGTTGTTCACCATCATTTACTATAGTTAAAGGTTTTTTATTACGAGTTTGTTCTATGAAATAAGCTAATACTAGTTTATAAGCTCCATCAAAATTCATATTTTTACCATATACATTAAAATACCGTAAAGACACAGTATCTAAACCATAAACTTCACTAAACACCTTACAATATTGCTCACCAATTAATTTTTGAACTCCATAGGGTGATAAAGGATTAGTAGGTTCGGTTTCAGGGGTAGGTAAAACTTCTGTATTACCATATGCCGAACTAGAAGCACTATACACAAATCTCTGTATTTTAGCATTATTAGATGCCATTAATAATTTTAAAGTTACATCTACATTTTGTTTATTATATTCTAGTGGGTTTTCTATAGAAGGTTGAACACGTGCTCTAGCCGCTAAATGAAATACTATATCATGGCCCTTTATAATATTTGTAAGTGTATCTATATCAATTTCGGATAAATCAATTTCATGTAGTGTAGCTTTTGGGTTTAAGTTTTTTCTGTTTCCACTAGAAAAATCATCAATTACAGTAACTTGAATATTATCACTTATTAATTGATTTACTAAATTAGAGCCAATAAAGCCTGCTCCTCCTGTTATTATTACTTTTTGCATAATATTAATTCGTTTTCAAATGTTGTTAAATCTTGTATAGTAATTTTAAGATTGTTTAATTCAAATTCTCCTATTTCTCCACTATCTTTTATAATTTCTGATAGTTGTTGTATTATTTGAAAATCTTGTTGTGTAAAATTATTACCATCTATTGAGACTAAAATATTATTAAATTTAGGATGGTTAGAGGGGTAAAACTTTTTACTTAAATCAAAAGAAGTGTTAGGTTGTTCACCATTACTATAACTACTTACTATACCAAAGTCTACATAAACAGTACTACACCATGGTTCTAATGCTTCTATTAACTGTGGGGTATCATTTTCTACTAGAAAACCTATATCATATTTAGGTGGTATTTGGGGTTTTAAATACTCATCATGTTGCACACTACTACCCCATTTTCTAATAAATTCTCTAGTAGATTTATGGTTTTGTTTTAACCATTCATCTGTTTCCCTATTCTTCATAAACACTTCACCATTAGGATTGCGTTTAGCGCCATCAGCAAATCTTGAACCTCTACATGTCATATGGTAAACACACCCATGCCATGTTTGAATAAATTTAATACCATTCAATTGAAAACGATTAAATATATCACTATCTTCTTTTGATTGTGGTGCGAATATAGGATCATGCCCCCCAATTTCTTGGAAATCGCTTTTCCAAAATGCCCAAGGAGCAAATATACCTTCAGTAGTATTACTATTAGGTACTCTTGAATTTAAAAAATCAAGTAATCCTTGTTCATTAAATTCTTCTGGTTCAATACCAAAATCTTTAAGTATTTTTTCAGGACCATCAGGATGAAGTGGTGGTTCAATTCTAGTAAGTGATACTATTGTTTTTTCTTTGAGTTCATCCCCAATTGAATCTAAAGCGCCCGGACATAAGTACATGTCAGCATGGTATATCATACAAATGTCATTTGTAGCTACTTCATTAACTAATCTATCATATAATATAGTATGACCCAATCGGGTTGGCCCTTCATTTCTAATTGCTTTAAATAATGGGTCTTTATCCATCATTTCTAAACACCAATCCCATGTACCATCGTTTGAAAAATCATCAGCAACACAAATTTCTACTTCATGATTGTCTTGGTTTTTTCTGATTGAATTATAAGACCATTTTAGGTATTTAAGGTTATTTCTACCCGGCTGTATTAGTGATATCTTCATTAGTAATGTGCTTTTATAGTTTGTATAAATTCAGAATAATTTTCTATACTATGGGGATAAGTTTCGTTTTTATCTCTTACTGTTATTATTTCGCAGTTTGATAAGTTATGGTAATAAGCATCTTCGCTGAAATAATCTTCTCTAATTTCTTTTCCCCTAGACAACCACATTATATTTTTTCCGTCAAAGTAGCTACATAATATACCAGCACCCCCAACATAACTTATAAATTTATTACAATTAGCATATAACATACATTGTAATGTATTGTATGATAAATCTGGGTTAGATCCTAGGAGGTTATCAAATAATATAACATCTTCAAAATACTCAGTTAATTCGTGGTCATTAATTAATCCAATACCTTCTACTTGGGCTTCAATTTCCCCTAATCTAAATGACCCTTGTTCATTTTGATCTTCAGTAGGTAAGGAGTTTGTTTTAGGTCTTTTATAAATTACTTTATATCCTTTTTCAGTAAGATAGCTAAACATTTCATATAAACATTCTATACTAAAGTACCTTGTAGGATATCCTCCTTTTTCAATATTAAAAGAATTATTTATTATTACTACCTCTTTATCAAAGGTAAATCTATCATTTTTATATATTTCTTTTAAGGGGGGTGGGGTCCATTGAGTATAATCTAAAACACCATTAGCTCTAATCTGATCAGCTTCACTTATAACGTGATCTTTACCAAACATAGCTTCAGCATTGTGGTGTAACCAATTATTAGGTAAAGAATTTAACCCAGCAGCAGCATTATTTATAGTTCTAGAAGAATATTTTTCTATAACATTATCCGCAAAATAATAGAATGGTTTCATATCTTTAGCTACATACACATCACCTAATTTATTTTGTGTGTGTAACCAATAAGCATATGGGGTAGCTAATACTAATTCTACAGCAAATTCACAATGTATGTCTATAGGTATTTTATCCATTAGATCATCTCTTTTATTTCATTAATAGTAAACTGTTCAGATTCATTTGAATATGGGCCTTCTTCTAATACTTTTTCGTGTAAATTCTCACCTTGCTGTAAACCGATTACTTTTACTTCTATATCATTACCATTAGAATATTTTTCAATCATAGCCTTTAATAGGTTATCTATACTCATTGATTTCATATCCGGGCAATATGGTTTAGTATTTGTAGAATTTTCTAAACACCCAAAAATAAGGTCTACTGCTTGTTCTACAGTCCAGAAGAAACGAGTAGCTTTTGGTTCAGTAACTATTACTGGTTTTCCTTGTGTAATAAGGTTTTTCCATTTACATAACACAGACCCTGTTGAGTATAGTACATTTCCATAACGAACAATTCTATATTCGCATTGGGGGTTAAGGGCTTCAAACTGTGTAAATAGTCTTTCCATGAGTAATTTAGTAGCTCCATACACTCCTGATACTTGGGCTGCTTTATCAGTAGAAATTCCTAATACAAATTCTAGATTAGGAATCTTTAGTGATTCATCTAGAATATTTAAAGAACCTAATGTATTAGATTTTACATTTTCCCTAACATAGGTTTCTGCTAGACCAACATGTTTAGAAGCGGCTAAATGGAAAACACCTTTAACCCCAACCATTGCTTGGGCAACTTCAAATCTATCAGAAACATCTCCAGGACATATTTCAACAGAAGGATATTTTTCTTTTAATTCAATTAGCTTTCCTTCATCCCTAGCTAATACTCTTACTTTTCCTCCTCTATTAAGGATTCTTTCTACTAAGGGTAAGCCTAGAAATCCAGACCCCCCTGTTACTAAGTATAAATGATTTTTTTTAATATTTAACATTATAATCGGGTTTTTATGTTTGTGTTATAAATGGGTTTTACAAAAGTTTGATTATCATCTTCAGGTAAACGACCCCATTTATTTATAAATTTTTGTATATTAATTTGTTCAGATTTAATTTGTCTTTGTGATCTACTATTAAAATTATCTTTTGCTTCGTCTCTAAAATGACTACCACGAGCACTGAAATGCCATACAAGTGATTTAGTTATCATTTTAAATTCGTAACCTTCTAATTGCATTCGTATAAAAAGATCTTTATCCTCCCAACTAGCTGGTGCGAATAAGGGGTCATTCCCCCCTATCCATTCATAGTCTTTTTTTCTACAAAAGAAACCTGCTCCACCCCCTTTTCTAACTATTAATTCATTTTGGGATGAAAATTCATTAGCCCAATTATCAAATGATTTATTATCAAAATCATGGTGATAAGCACCTAAAGCATCCATAGGAAAAAATATTGTACCCGGTCTATAATCGGGGTCATTAGGGAATATTTTAGGTTGGATTCTAAATGATGATGCTATTAGACGGGTGTCTTTATCTATATCATCATATAGTTTTAATAATTCAATATCTTGGTTTGGGGCAATCCACATATCTGAATGGATTATGTTTACAAATTCTGTTTGGGCTTTATCTACACAAAAATTCATACCCCCTCCTATACCTTGTTCTATTTGGTTTTTTTCAATATAGTATTCTATATTATGGGGATTATCAGCCAACCATTCATCTGTACCATCAGTACAATTTTCGGCATATACTATAATAGGCATGTCTTTATAATAAGCGTTTTGCCTTACGGATTGAACCGCCAATTTTAAATACTCTAAATTATTATTAGAGGAAATGCATGTAGTTATTTTATGTTCCATACGTCGTTCCAAGTAAATGATTTGTGTTGGGGGTTAAATAAATTAGAACTATTTTTTTGCGACATTTTACTAGCTCTTCCATACCAATTATTAGATAGTCTTTGTTCTTTTAAATTATTACCTTTTTCCCCTAATATAAATTTTCTTTTATTGGGATGGTGCCTATTATGGACTAATAAGATATTTTTAATAACATATTGTGGGATATTACCTAGCACTTTATTAGTCATATACATAAACGCAGTATCTTCATGAGTAAAGAATACTGATTTAGGGATATTGACCCCTGCCTTAATTACTTCAGATGAAATAACTAGCCCACACCCATTAAATTTATGTTGTGGGAGTTGTATTACATTTAAGTCTGTAACTTTATTGTTTATTTTGTTCATTTCCCCTATACTAGTAGTATAGTGGTGGCTCCACCAATTGTTAAAATCTAAATCTTTAAAGGGCTTATTAGTAAATTCAGGGTGTTCTAATAACTCCCAACTATTATCCCACATTTTACAAGTTCCAAAAAATGCTAGGTATTTAGGGTTTTGGTTAGCTAGTGATAATTGATGGAGGTTGTCTAGTATATTAAATGTTTGTTGAGGCAAAAGAGCATCAGATTCACCCCACATTAACACATCAGCTTTATCACAATAGGTATTATTAAATTCCCTTCTATAATCAGCAATTGTTATTAAGTCTTTAGTAAATTTGGTTTTAAATCTAACATCTAGGATTTGGTTTCCTATTTTTGCTTCGCAAAGTTTTAGTTGTTCATTGTTAATGCACTGTTCTAAATCTTGATTTAAACATATTGTAAAGTCTACTAAAACTTCACCTTTATAGGTTTCCATAGCGGTTTTAAGTGATTCAATGTACTCACCTATAATATCACATTCATACCACTGTATTAGGCACCCTATTGCAAATTTAGTATTCATGTTTTATATGTTCCCATGTTTGTTTCATTAATGGAGTTCTCATAGACTTATCAAACCCATTAAAGTGAAATATATAACCACATTCAATAAAATCCAAATTATTTATTAATTCTTTTCTATTAAGATGAGTTAAATTCCATTTTTTATTTAAGAATTTAATCTTATATTTTTTAGCTATATAATTTACAGGAGTTTGATCGGTTCCTTTACGTAAAGTTTCTTGTAGGTGGTGTAATTCACTATGGTGTTTTTCCCAGAATTGGGTAATTTCTTTACAAAAATTTTTTGAAGATTTAGGTAAAACTACCATCCCACAATTAAAATACTCAGTCCAGTCGAGTTCAGTATCAAACATATGTTTATATCCTTTAATACTATCATTAACCCACCCAACATTATCATTATCTACACATACCCCTATTTCGTTATTTATTTCGTTAAATATATTAGGACTATCCCAACGTACCATAGTATCAACATCTACTAAAGCAATTTTATCATAGTCTAAATTATTATTTTCTAATATATCCCAAACATACCAACGCTGCCAGGTAGGTTTAGTATAACTAGTATCTGTTATAGGTTCATCTAACACTATTAGATCTATATTATTTTTATTGCACCAAGACTTCCATGATTTTAAGCAGTATTCAGCACATGAAGTATCAACATGACCCAACATAGAAGTTATTATAACCGCGTTTTTATTCATTTTAAGTAATTAGGGTGGGATTTAATATGTTTAGGATGTTCTATATGGATAGCACCAGCATAGGCTGCTAAGTCACTAGGGTGTCTATTATTTCTTAGTAATACATCTTGTTTACCTTTAACTATATCCATTTCTTTCATTGCTTTATCCCAATGTGTCCAATAAGATGGGTTTCGAGGAATAATATCATACCTTAAATTTAAAAATTTATCATACTTCCACCAATTATAATGGAATGTAACTAAGTTAGTAGGAAATAACCCTTCATATGTTTGGTTTTGAAAATTACCTACTATTGATTGATAATACTCTATATCCCCAAATTTAATACAAACTTTTCTTGATTTAGTTTTAGAATGCCATTCTGTGTAAATATTATTAGAACTGATGTGACATTTTTCTGTATAGAATTGGTTACCTATAAAATCTATCCATATAGATTTAAATCCTTGGTTTAGATCTAGTTGGCTTAAATAGTGGCTAATTTCTTCAGTAGAATCTTCATGATGGAAAACATCTGGTTCTAATGGGAATAAGTAATCACCTTTATTTACTTCAACACCAAAATCTTTAAAATTACTAACAGCTAGTGTATATGAAGTACTAGCATTAGCATTCGGGGGAATGCTTATTTCATTCCACAATATAGTAGTATTAGGATACTTATCATTAGCTTCTTTAATAATACGTTGGGTGTCTAAAGTATCAAATGCTAGATTAGTATCTTTATAACAATATTTATCTCTAAACTCCTTAGTAATATTTAAATTAGTTTCGGGGCCCGAGGGAAATAAAACTTCATTATATAAAATATAATCAGGATTAATGGTATCTATCAAATTAGGGATTTGATACTGTATTAAATGGGATTCCCCAAAGCAGGGCATTATAACTATTTTTTTACTCATACTTATTATACTTGAATTGCTCCTATTCCCGCCCAATGTTTATGGAGATTGAATTCTTTTTTAACCCCTTTTAGGTTTTTCCAAAATTTTCCTACATAAACATTTAATGATCTATGGTGTTCCGTATCATTTATATCATGGAATGCTACCCAACCACCTGGTTTTACTAAATGCTTATACATTTCATAATCTTTTGTAACTCCTTCTAGGGTATGGTCTCCATCTATAAAAAGAAAATCTATTTGTTCATCTTGTAAGATATCAAGTACTTGTCTTAAAGTAGATAATTTATGGGAATCCCCTGTAATTGTATGAGTATGTTTATGAGTATTCTTAAAATATTCGTTTCTTACTTTATATACATCACCCATATAGGGGTGGTTTTTTGTAATCCACCCCCCATGAACGCCACCAGGTAAATCTATTGAAATTTTTTTACCACTAGCTATATTACATAATATTTCAAAAGTCCCACCTAATTTAGTACCTATTTCCATTACATTTTTGGGGGATAAACTATCTATGAATTTGGCTAATTCAATTATTTCAGGTTTTTCTTGTACCATCCCCAAGGAATATCCTTTAGCAACTACACTATTAATGTCCATTTTATTTAAAAGTTTTATATAATAATTGATCTATTTTATTTTTATTTCGGGCTCTACCCTCATTTGCCTTACGAAGGCGCTTTTCATTAATAACCATTTTATCTATACTCGGGTTTTCTTTAGTAGTTTCTTCTAAACGAGCCCTATCTGCTTCACCTATATTAATATCATTAATAATAAGGTCTTCTAGTTCTTCTACTATACTATTTTCGTTAAAGGTTCTTTGTTCATTTAAATACAAATATTCTTTTGATTCTAAACACTCTGAAAATAATTTATCAATTCGTGTTTTGATTTCTTCTATTACTATAGTTTGGTGAGAGGTTTTTTCTTGGTTATTTTCTTTATTAAAAAAATACCATTTTATTCTTTCTGTAATTAGCCGGTCAAATAAAGCGGATAATGTATCTATATTAGTTACTCTCATTGTTTCCAAAATTTATAAATGCCTTTTTCTAATTCATAATTATCCCAAACAAATCTTTCTCTATTAGGTTGTGTAACAGCCCAATCCCACATTTTAGTTAATCCTTCTTCTAAGTTAATTGAGTGTTTAAAATCAAGTAATTTTACGGATTTATCCCAAGTAGACCAAGCATGTTTAGCTTCATGTCGTGCCTCTAAATAAAGTGGTTTTAAATCAGTACCTGTAACTTTAATAAGTGTTTCACATGCTTCATTTATAGTGTGTTCTTTAATACCCCCTAAATTAATGATTTCTCCTATACATTCATCTCTTTGGGATGCATTCCAAAAGGGAATTAATGAGTCATCTACATAACTAAATGCTCTAACCTGTTCACCATCCCCAAATATAGTGGGTTGTTGATTATTGATAATTTGGTACATCCAAATACCTAATACATTTCTATATTTGTCCCAAATATTTTGATTAACTCCATAAAAGTTATGGGGTCTAATAATTGTATATTCTAAGCCATGTTGTTCATATGCTACTTTAAGATCCATTTCTACCCCGTATTTAGCAATAGCATAAGGATCAATTGGGCACTGGGGGAGAGATTCATCAAATGGTGGTTGGTATCTATTTCCATAAACGGACATAGATGAAGCAAACACAAATCTTTTAACACTGTATTTAATACTGCAAGTAATAAGATTAGTAGATGCTATTAAGTTATTTTCATAATTAAATTTTCTAATAAATGGACTTAATCCCTCAGCGGCATATGCAGCAAAATGGTATATTATAACAGGTTTTTCATTTTCAAATACCTCATTAAGTTTATCCAAGTCTTTAAGGTCAAATTTATATAGTTTAACTTTAGAGGGTACATTAGATTCATATCCACCAGACATGTTATCGATACCAACTACATTATAGTGTGTATTATTAATAATCCAATCTGCTAATCTTGAACCTAATAACCCAGCTACTCCTGTGATTAATATGTTATTCATTTTCTATATTGTTTAAATTTTTAAATATATTATAGGTATGAATTGCTAGTTTCTCTTCAGAATACTCTTCATTAAACCTTTTTCTCATGTTTTCTGTAATAAAGGATTGTAAGTGATCCCAGTTAGTTAATATGTAATCTATTTTTTCTTCAACATTAGACCAATCATACTTGCAAGCAACATATGTTACTCCATCCTCATAAATAAAGGGAGTAGAAGATAAATGATCCATTGAGGGTTTTAGTAAGATTGACCCAAATGAGGCGGCTTCTATATCCCTTACGGCCATTTCACCATACCCAATAGGAGCGGCTATAATTTTAGAATTAAACATATTCTGGTAAAATTGCTGTTGGGGGATACGGACGCCTTTTTCCCTTCGTATCACTTTATAATTAGTTTTTTCTAATCTATCTAAAAGAGATTTTCTATGATCATCATAATAAGGAGAAGTTAAATTAGTAAATTCATAATTTTCTACATCTCCCCAACTGAACATACAAGATATATCATAAGGTTTATTAGAAGTATAATTATGCCATTGTGGTTTAATAGTTCCAACCCAATTAGTACCTGATAATTTTATACGGGGTTTCAAGTTATCTATATCGGATACTTTATATTCTCCCTCACCCCAATATAACCTTCCACTAACATATCCTTTTTTATATTGATTCCAGTCTTTAAGTAAAGTATTTTTAAGTAAAAGAATAGCCTTACTATCTCTTAATATTTCTGCGCTTCCTATTAAAGAATGGGAATCTTGACCATCTAGTAACATGTAATCACCCGTAATAGTAGAAAGATATTCTAACCCCCTATCTACAGATTCTTTTAGGGGTAGTGTTTTATTACAAAAACTTGCTTGAGCTACCCAAGCAAAGTCATAAGAATCCCCAGTAGTAAATTCTATACCTATGTCTTTTAATACATTTTGGGCCCAGATATAAGGACGAAATGCTATTTCATTCCTATGTTTATCTAATTCGCATAATTTAATTTTTATCATTTATTACGCCCATTAATATGTTTAATTACAGGTGGGTCATTAAGTTTACCCAAAATATAGATTCCTAAATCTTGATCCCATTCTTCATGTTTTTTATCCTTTAAAAGATTTCTAGAGTAATCTTGAAGAAACACCTCAATTGTAGGGTCATATTTATCTCCAAAATCACCAATAATACCTTTTTTAGTTTCATCCATTATTGTATACCAATTTAATGCCGTTGAACGTCTGCAAAAATACGGATTATTAGACCAACCATCCGTTCCTACTAACGGGATTTTAGAATTTTTTTTAGGCCATAAATTACTATCACACCCCTCGTTTTGTGTAAAACGTTTATTAAATCTAATATAATGCACTGTATTATCAGTTTCTAATGTATCTATAAGGGTATTAAGATCCATATCTTTAATAAACTGCCAATCATGTTCAAACCATAGATAATATGGCGTAGTTGCTTCATCGATTAGATTTTTTATTGAATGGTATATACCCTGAGTAGTTACTATTAATTTTACTGAAGGGAATTCTTTTTCTAATTCTCTAAGATTATTTAAATATTCTATAGATCCCTCGTTAGACTCATCGTGATCTAAACTAATAATATGTTCTAAATCATTTCTACCTATTTTTTTGTACAAATCTTCAATAGTAGAACGAATTAAATTAGTATTAGTTATCTTTCTATCATGGTTACCTCCCCTATATCCCTTTTGCTTATTAGTAGAAGCAACGTAATGGGTAGTTGTTAATATAGTTACTTTATCTTTCATGGATTTTTATTTAATGCATAACCAACATGCTACTCCTGGGGTGTCGTAAATTGTACTAACATTTATATTAAAAAAGTTATTATAGCCAAATTTCTTAAATAATGACCTCCACTCTTCTTTAGTTTTACAATTACAGTGAGTAGGATCTAACTTTGAAATGTCTAGATGAAAATCTTTTCCGTCTACTGAACAAGGTATTCTTACTAATAATTGATTACTAGAAAAATGTTCTAATGCTGTTTTAATTTCACTATCAGTCATATGTTCAAAGACATCTAAAGCTGTTATTAAATCAAAAGATTCTGTTGTGAGATCTTCAAATATAGATAGGTTTTTTTCTTTACACTGGTCTAAAGCCCATTCAGAGATATCAAAACCATGAGCATTATTATATCCCAATTCTTTAAATCCTTCTAATAGGAATCCTACAGCACATCCATAATCTAAAATTTTAGAATTTTTGTCTATAAGACTAATACTTTCTAATAAATAAGTAATATCTTTAGCATGTTTAATATACTTTTTAGATCTTTCTAAATAGTTGGTATAATTAATAGAGTGAAAATACTCTTTAGTATACAATTCTTTTTTCATATTATTTTTTTAGGGGAAATTTTTATCGGGCATTTCGTGGGCTACTGTATGGAGTAATTTATTATTAAATTTGTAATAACAAAACTTACATGTATCACACCAATCTTTACCTTTATTTCCATTAACTTCATATGGGTATCCTTTAGATTCAAATCTTTTATTCATTTTAGTCCATGTAGGAATTATATCCTCAATAGTACATAAAGAATGATTTAAATCATATGTTCGGGTATTTAATACATGACTGGTACAAGTATATACATGGTATGAACCTTCACCACCATGGGGGTTAGGGGCAATATACGGGCGTGTCGCACCTACATAACACCCCGCATCAAACGGGGAATCGTCATAACCAATATCTTTAATAAAGAATTTTTGTAATTCATCTACTTTATCTACAACTTCTTTCCATTTATTCCTTACCCGAGCGTTTTCACCTTTTTCTAAACAATTACCCGCTAATCGCACAAATTTTATACCCGGGTGTAAGTTGACTAATTTAGCTATTTTTTCTATAGTTTCTGGAGTAGTTCCAGTATATACTCTGTTAGTTCTAGATAAAGCATCCGGTATACTATTGCCATCATCATCTGTAGGTCCATCATATATGATATAGCTAAAGGCTAACTTACTAGTAGGGAAATTATTAAAGTTATAATCTTCTGGGTTTTTTCCCTCATCTAATTGAATTAGGCTCAATCTTAACCAATTAATCATATCATAAACTTCAGGATCAATCCATCTTGAAATATTGTGGCTATTTGTGATGATTCCTATATCATATCCTAAAGAATGGGCAAGTTTTACAATATCATTAAAATTTTCTTTATTCCCACTTTTTCTATCTCTATATAAAAGGGGATTACCCCCACCCGTAAGTTCTACACTTTTAGCTCCTAATTTTTTAAAATCCACTAAAGTTTGCTTAATAGCTTCAAAGGGCATATAACTTTTAATAGGTCGAGCCCCTACAGAACAAAAAGGGCAATCAGAGTCACATGCCTCAATTGGGGCTAGCTGTATAGTAATAGGTTTTATTACTTTATCTACCTGCATAGAATGCAGAACATCAGTATGTTGAAGTAATTTATCTCCCCAAGTACTATATTTTTGGGTTAATTCTTCGTGGCTCAGTTTTTTATTAGTATTTTGATCCATTTATATTGTACTATAAAATTTATTTTGGTGTTCCTGCCTAAGTATTGTTTTGGGATGTATTAAACAAAACTCAGGATTAGAAGGTAGTTGAGTTTGCGATGTATGGCCAATTAATACCTCATGTACTTTATTTTCCCACTGGATTTGGGGGATGTTTTTTAAAACACGGCATTGATAATCAGGGAAATTAATTCTACCCTGATTATCTTTTTGCCAACCCCATTTTTGTATGTGTTCAGGAGTAATCCCATCTACAGTATTAATTCGGGGAACCCAAAATACATCTATATCGGGATTTTCTCTTAAGAAATAATGTATTGTATCTATTAAATATTCATCAGGGACTTCATCTGCATCTATCTGAAACATATAATCACCTTTGCAATTATTTTTTAAATTGTTTTTAAATGCAGCAAAATCACGATCAAGTGGAAATTTAATTATTCGAATATGGTCTTTATATTTATCTAGTACTTTATAAACATTACCTGTAGTATTACCTTGATCACATTGTACTACAATTTCATCTTCGGTTTTCTTATACTTTGTAAGTTGGTCTAGTAACCTATCTATTTCTTCATGTTCATTATGAACACATATAGCAAAACTAATCTTCATACTCATCGTTCCACTTTTTATTATGCATTAAACATTCCAATATATTCCGCGGCATCCATAAAACACATTTTATCATATCTTTTAATATTTTTAATATCCATTTTATGGGTATGGTATTTTCCTGGGTTTAGTGGATCCGGATACTTTTCTTTTTCATCTTTATTTACAGGTATAGCTTTAACCCCAGACCAATACCAATCCTTTACTCTTTTATTCCATTCGGGAAATACCATTCCTACTTCCGGTAAGTTAATAACTTTAGGGTACCAAGACAAATTTTTATGCACTTGTTTTAAATCTTTTATTAATTCTGCTGTTAATTCAAAATTTTCTTTTTCAAAATCACTATCTACTACTAATTGATCATTAGTAGTAAACCCACAGGTCCAACATAGGTATATATTCACCCCATTACTATTAGGGGTTTTAGAGCAGGCATTAGAACCACAACAGGGGCAATCTATTAAATTATCCATTTACTTTTTGTAATTTAGGTAGTTTAAGTTTTGGTAATTCTTTAGTAGGTTCGTTTACCTTTTTTAACTTAGGAAGTTGGAGGGGCATATTAACAGGTACACTTATATCATCAAGATAATATTTTAAATGGTTAGTCATTTGTTCTATACTAAAACTATCCTTTAAAACTTTAGTTTGTTTTCTACTCTGTTCTATGTACTTTTTATAATTTTTATAAACATCTTTTAGTGCTTTACTAGCTACTTCAGTGTTTATATTAAACCATTGTGCTTCTTTAAGCAACCACTTATTTGCCGCGGATTCGTGTATGTTTTTTAGTTCTCCACCAATTAATACATTAAATTCGGGTTTTATAAAGTCTACATGGCCACTCCAATTAGTAGTAATGACCGGTTTACCTGTTATTGCTTGTTCAAGTAAGGGGCGGCCAAAACCTTCGCCTTTAGTAAATGATACAAAAGACTTAATTTTAGGATCATTATTAATTAAATTAAGTTCTTCATTTGTAAACTCACCATGTAAAATATATATATTAGGGAGATTAGTTTTATCATTAAATCCATTTCTAATCCTTCTAATATCATGTAAAATTTGTTCTTTATCTAATAAGCTATAATCTACTTTATTAGTTTTTAAAAGTAAAGCCGGTTTAGGACCTCTTTTATTAAATGTTTCTAAAAAAGTTCTAATTAAAGTAGCTACATTCTTTCTATCTTCTCCAAAATTACCTGGCAACCAATGACCTGTAAATAAAAAACAGAAGTTTTCCTCTATATGGTTTAAAAGGTTCGATTTTTTAGGTTCTTTAAAATATGTGTTTAAATCTAACCCTTCAAATAATACCTCAATAGGTTTTTCTAGTTGGACAACATTTTTAACATTACCCTTATTATCTTTTTCTTCATATGCTACTTGTTTAAAAGTGTCTTTAGTAAATTTAGAAGATACAAGATTTAAATCCATATTATTCATTCCCTTAATAAAATCTATAGGGGGTGCCGTGGATTCAATACCAGCAGTAACTCCTATATTAAATTTACCCATTCGTTGAAATTCATTAGGTATACTAATTTGTACCCATATCTCAGGTTGGGGTACTTCGCCCCCTTGAATAAAATGTTGTTTAAGAGGATCATCGCTATCTAAAAACCCCCAAGGTGTGTCACCCCACCTTTGTGGAAGAATTTTAATATCCCAATCTTCGTTTTTTGCCTCTATAAGTGAGCGAACAAAGTCGCGTGAACGGTGTCCGTATCCGCTAAATGTATCTATTGGACAGCTAATTATACAAATTGGTTTCATGATAAAATTTCTTTTACTTTTTGTTTAAAATCTGCTGTGTACTGTACAGCGTTAGGGTTAAAAGTGGTATACCCTTCGTCTACTTTTTCTATACTAAATTTTTCTACAGGTTCCCATTTTTCAAATAGAACATTTATATTTTCTATAAAATTCTGACCCATACCTTTCGCGGTCATTCTTGATTCATCTGAAAGTAACCATTCTCTACCCTTAAGACCTCTACGATTAATTTCTTTCCTACCTAACTTATAACATTTTAAAAGAGCTAATCCTGCGTCTTCTATATCTACTTGAGTAGCATATATGTAAGGGGTAGGAGGTGAACCTTTTAAAGAACGAGTTTTAGGGAACATCGGAATAGCCCACTCACCATGGTTTCTATATTGACCATTACTATTTGTAGGAAATTCAGTATTAAAATTAATCCATTCACCATTCTCATCTTCAAAACGCATTTGGTCTTGCATACCCCCCTGTACTGGTGCAATAGCCATATTACCCGCTATAATTCCTTCAGTAAGAGATAAACCCCAGCCCTCATTATCTGTCATCATAAATTGGGCATCAGCCATATTATAATAATAGTTTAAATATTTTTCTTCACACTTCCCATTAGTAAATTTAACTTTATTTTTTTTAGGGTCACAAATAGTATCAATAACCGCGGGTATATCTGTACCATTGCCATCTACAGGATCAGTGTGCATTATAAGTAAACAACGTTCTGCTTGTTCTTTAGTAAGTTGGTCAGTAAATATTTTCCATGCTGTAACTACATCACCTGGATTTTTACGGCGAATATTTCTATTATTCCAAAATACTACAAAATCATATTCTTCTTCACCTAAGAATTTATCTTTATAAGCTTCATATTCTAAGTCATTAATTATAGGATAAAACTTAGTTTCATCTATACCATGGGGTATATATTTTACTTGCCAATCTTCTTTTGGGTGATCTTTTAAAACATTTTTAACTAAATTTTCTGTTTGTTTAGAAATACAAAGAAGAAGATCATCAGAACGATAAAAATCCCTATTATACATTGGGTAAGGTAAATCATCCCAAATAGTATAAAATATCATTGGGATTTTTGTTCTAATTTCTTTTTCCATTCTATAGAGCCAAGTCCAATAGCGGGGGTCTGTAAAGTGAAGAATAGCATCTGGGTTTTCTTGGGCAAGAATTTGCCTAATTATATTATTATCACCATATCCACTCCAGGGGATTACTTTAACATCTGAGTCAGAAATACCTATTTGTGTATTAATTTCATCGCTCAAATCAAACGCTTTCCCCTGGTCAGGGTGTTTTACAGCTGCACCAAGATTAACCCAATTATAGTGTTGTGCCGTGTTTAGTACAATTTCTCTAGCCATAGTGCCTATACCACTATGTAGTCTAATATCATCACAGAGGAATAATATTTTTTTTCTTTCCCCTTTGGGGACATAACCTTTTTTCATTGAATAAAACCTTTTTTATAATTTATAAACCACTGCCGCTAACGGTCAGATCTGTATGTGTATGAAGGGATTTTGCAAAATCCTCATTTGTTAAATAGAGATGTATACTTCTATTTACTAGTTTTTGAAGATTAAATTTTTGTCTAATAGACGCAACTTTGAAATCCTCAAACAATTTTTCTTCCAATTTTACGGATGTTAATTTAAGTGCCATGTTGTATATGTTTACATATACATATACGTAGATTATAATTCCCCTGCTCTTCTAGCATGTTTTAGTGCTTCTTGTATACGTCGGTTATTCATTATTTTTGAATAATCTTCTTTATTTTCACCATAAACATTTTTTTCTATTTCTACAGGTACTTCTACTATCTTTTCTATTATTTCAACTTCAGGTTTTTTATTGCTTTTTTTTCTTAATTGTTCAAAGGCAAAGTTTGCTGCAATAACAAGTGCAATAGCAAGTGGGTCAAATACAAAAATTATAACTAATAAAAGTATATTAATAATTTGATCCATAGGTTTACCCGTTAAACCCGATAAATACTTGAGTGGACCAAGTTCACCAGCTATATTATTATTACTAGTTACCTCAACAATTTCTGTTTCATAATTAAATAATTGTTGGTTTAAATTATCTACCCTAGAATTGATTTCGGTTTGCCTTTCGATAGCTTGGTCAAGTTGTTTTTCTAAGGCTCTTCTTGTTGATGAAGATGTTGTAGTTAACACATTACCTAATGTGTCAGTATACTGTATTACATTGTTAGATAAACCAGATCTCAAATCACTCACCGCCTCGTTAATAGAGGTTTTTTCATCGCTATATATCGCAAGTTGTTCTTTTACATTATCTCTTTTAGTTTCAATAAGAGAAATTTGGGCATCTACATTACCTGCTAAAGCTGCAGTTTCCTGGTAAGCAGCAGATAAAAAGCCATAAATACCCATTGAGGTTATTAAAATTAAAACTAAACACGCTACCGAAAGATAATACTTTAGTAGTTTAGGGAGGTTTTTTCTATACTGGTAGAGTAAAGATGCTATTACTAATTTAGCTACCTCAAGAGAAGCAGCCATTATTATAACAGCAAATGCAGCTCCAGCAAATAATTTGCTTAAACCACTCACAGAGTAGAAAGCAGCTGATGATGAAACGGCAAGTGCGGTTAGTGCTATTATAAAGGGGAATATCCTAGTTTGTAGCTTTTTTATCACAGAGTTCAGGTTTGTCATTGAAAGGACACCATTTACAGGCTTTATCTGATGGAGTCTTAGTATACTCCTTCATATTATACGTATCATCCTTAAAACAATCCTCAATAAATGCATGGAGATCACGGGTTACACGGTTAAGTGTAGTTTTGCCCGAAGATGGTACATAGTATTGGATTCGACTAGCTGACGCAGGGTATTTAGGATTTTTCGGTATTTTACGTTTTACTATAAAATACTTACAATCGATTTCTTCTACAGGTATATTATATTGTTCTGCAAAATATTTTTTATATAGCACCATTTGTGCCATTTTGATTTTATCCTCTTTATCCCACTTTCCCCAACCTCTAGTAGAAGTTTTAATATCCCAGATACTCACTTTTTTAAGATCTTCATCATAAAAAACTAAATCTAATTTACCATATAACATGATATTAGGATGGTCTTTATGGGGTGGGGTTAATATAGGCATTTCTACCCCAAGAAGTTTAGTTCCACGTTTGGTAAAATGCATTTGCCTTCTTTCAATAAAGAAATCAATTATATTTAATCCATCATTTACAAATTCAGCAATCTCCTTTGGTGTAGAAAAATTACTACCAATTTGTTCCTTATAGTCCTTATACATTTTTAAGAAACGTTGTTGAAAATCCTCATGTATGGGAAACTCATCTGCTGCTTTAATAGACTTATTATACATTAAATCTAAATATTCTTGCAGTGTTTCGTGCATAGCAGAACCAAATGCTAAATGGATGTTAGGGGGTTGTTTAAGTTTATCAATATACATTAACTTCCATTTATGGGGGCATGATAACCATAAGGAAAGTTGGGTATAAGAAACCATCTTATACTTTTCATAGTCCATTTTAGGGACTACTGTTTTCTGGATATTTTCTAAAATCATTTAAACTTACCTTGTTGTACAATTTGACCTATAATACCATACACACTAAGATCTTTAAGTGTATCTTCTATAGGTTCACCTACTGTATCAGGTTCGCCATTAACAACCAAATTTTTTAACCGTTGAACTTTATCATTTAATTTAAACCATAAACCTGTGAGAGATAGTTTAATATCTGATTCGGTTTCTAAATTAGTGCCTACATTAATATTCGATGGACCATAATTTCTATGTTTCTTACAGAATAAAATATACTGTTCCATCATAATTTTTTTATATTCCCTGGTTATTTCAGGGTATTTTTCTTCGCACCATTTTACTGCCGCGTCATCTTCTTTACTAAAATCTATCATATTATTGCTCTTCCTTTTTGTTGTTCCCAATCTCTATTTTGTCTAACCTTATCATTAGTTTCTATGGCAGATTTAATGGTTTGAAGATCTACTCCTAAACTATTTCCTAAGTGAATAAGTGCATTCATATCTTTAGGAAAGCAATGCCCACCAAATCCAAAATCACCATCGGGGCCGGGAACCGCCCAGTGTGAATAACCTAGTCTTTCATCAAATTTAGCATATTCAATTACTTTATCGTAATCAATATTTAAAGATTCACATAACTGATACATTTCGTTTGCAAATGAAACTTTAGTAGCTAAAAAACAATTAGTAACATATTTAATAGTTTCAGCATAAGTAGAATTGGTTTTTATAATAGGGACTTTAGGAAAGGCTTTCCTAAATACTCTAGCTACTTTAGTTGATGAGGGACGAGGACCACCCACTATAATACGATTTTGATTTTTAAAATCTTCAATAGAATTAGCCTCTGTTAAAAACTCTGGGTTAAATACTATTTGGATATTTTTAAAGTGTTTATTCCACTTTTCTGTGGTGCCCGGGGGGATAGTTGATTTGACTACTATAGTAGTACACTTATTAATTTTATTAATACCCTTTAATGTATCTTCAACTATAAAAGTAGCACAACTCCCATCTTTATCCATAGGTGTGGGTAAACAAACGAATAGTACATCACTTTTTTCACATATTTCTGCTAAACTTGAACATGTTGAATCTTTAGCTATGTCATAAGTTTCTACATTAAATTTTGGTTTAAGCCCCTCATTTACTGCAGTGCCTACAAAACCTTGTCCTATTATTCCTACATTCATTTTTTTAATAACTTTTTAATTTCATTTCCTTGTAAACCTATATGATTAAGTAAACTTTTAGTATCTTTTTTACCTAAAGCATTTAAATATTCTTCAGCTTGCTTACAAGAACATTCAAAATATGTACTTACTATAACAAGTAGCTCAGGATTATAAGAATTAGTTTTTTGTCCTTTAATCCATTTATTAAATTTAAATTTATTGTTAGTCATTGATTGGTAATATTTGAAAGATTCTTTAGGCTTAACATCATATCCTTGTAAACGATTTACTACATCTAGCATATTATTATTAAATCCTAATGCTCTATTTATAATAAATTTATTATATGCTTTTTGTTCATCCTCATTTAAATCTTCCCATTTAATTTTTTTATCATGAACTAACTTTAAAAAATCAAAGGGACTCATTTGCTTCTTTGGGGAGGAATTCTTCATTTACGTTTCCACATTTATTACAAGCATATACAGGAATAGGAATTAAAGCAGGTTGGCCCGTAGGTGAAAGCATAGGGGATAACTTACGCATTAAAAGTACTTCTATAAAATGTTCATGGTGGCATTTTTCACAATGTACCGGGGTAGTTTGTGATAGATCAATATTATAAGGCTGTTGTTGTTGCATTATTTGTAATGGTTTTTCTTTACTGGTTTTTTAAACCTAAGTTTGGAATAACGATCATATTTTTTATTAAACCATTTATACCATTCTTGAAGTTGGTTATAGTTTTGTTGGGTTGAATTTACACTCATAATTTTAATAATTTATTTAACATAGCGGCTACACAAATTTCCTTATCAATAACAAAACTATACTCATACTGGTATTGAGCTATTGTAACAATAGCATCTCCTACCTTTGTAGTATATTCTTCTACATTATCGTATAAACACCTAAATAATGACTCAAATTGTTGTGCACCACTATCGGCAATTATTTGTCTAATATCATTTAGTTTAGCTTTGTTTTTTAAAGCAGCTACAACTTTATTTTCAAAATCAGTATTTTTAAGAGATTTAGTATCAAGTACTAATTGATTATCCTTTAAACTACCCTGTAGGGTATTTAATATTTTCCTAATATCAGGATAATGGGTAATAATTACTTGTCCCAGATCTTCCTTCGTATAGTTAATTCCTTCACTTTTACAGATCTGGAGAATATGTTGTCCCACCTCTTTTTTAGAAGGAGGAGTAATTCCAAAAGCCATGCAACGAGACTGAAGGGGAGAAATGATACGATCAAGATAGTTGCAAGTAAGTATGAACCTACAGGATGCACTGAAACTTTCCATAACATTTCGAAGAGTTGCCTGTGCTTGGGCGGTGAGGTAATCTGACTCATCTAATATAACTATTTTTAATCCATTAAATCCAATACTAGAGGCAAATGGGATGATTTTATCCCTAATAGTATCAATCCCCCTTTCATCGGAAGCATTAATATAGAGATGATCAGCACCTAACTGCCCTACTATTAGTTTGGCCAGCGAGGTTTTTCCTGTCCCCGCTGGACCAAACAATAGTAGATTTTGTAGTTTACCAGTTTTAAGATATTCTTGGATTTTAGTTCTAACAGTGTTATCACCAACAAACCCATTTAAATCTTGTGGTCTATATTTTTCTACAAATAAATCCATTAAAATGGCATTGGTTGTTCGTTAATGTCTTTATCTTCTGGTTTATTAACAATAATACATTCTGTAGTAAGTAATGTTCCTGCTGCGGATGCGGCATTTTCAACCGCACAACGAGTAACTTTTGTAGGATCAATAATACCTTCGCTAAGCATATTTACTTTATTTTCTGTTGTTAAGTTCCATCCTAAATCAAAGTTATCTTTTAAATCAAGACCTAACCCTAAACAATCTTCATAGTCATAACCAGCATTGTCAAGAATTTGGTAAAATGGTTTACGAACTGCTTTGCGTACTATTTCATACCCAATTTCTTGGGCTTCATTTAAAGTATCGTTTTCAATTTCATATGAAGAACAAAGTAAAGCATGACCACCACCCGGTAAAATACCTTCTTCAATAGCGGCTTGTACGGCATGGACAGCATCATCAACTCGATCTTTACGCTCTTTCATTTCAATTTCAGTATGACCACCAACATTAATAACAGCAACACCCCCCGCAAGTTTACCTAGACGTTGTTGTAACTGTTCACGGGCATAGCTGCTTTCTGCTTTATCGATTTGACTTTTAATTTCCTCAAGGCGAGCAGCAAGTGCTTCTTCACTACCTGAACCATCAACAATTGTAGTTTCTTCTTTACTAATAGTAACCCCACGGGCATCACCCAACATATCAAATGATAATTTATCAAGTTTCATGCCTTTTTGCTTTGAAATAACAGTACCACCAGTAAGGGCAGCCATGTCTTCTAAAATCATAGTACGACGTTCCCCAAAATCGGGTGCTTTGACAGCAGCACATTTTAAAATACCACGCATCTTATTTACAATCATTGCAGCGAGTGCTTCACCATCAATATCTTCAGCAACAATTAAAAGGGATTTATTTTGTTGACTAACCCCTTCTAGTACAGGTAATAGTTCTTTTACAGCACTGATTTTTCCATCATACATTAAAATATAGGGTTCATCAAGTTGACATGTCATCGAACCATTGTCTGTAACAAAATAAGGTGATTTATAGCCACGATCAAATTGCATGCCTTCTACTACTTCAAGTGTAGTTTCATGTGTTTTACTTTCTTCAACTGTAATAACACCCTCACGACCAGCTTTATCAAATGCTGTAGCAATTAGAGTGCCGATTTCTTCATCATTGTTGGCAGAAATAGTAGCTACTTGTTTTAATTGGTCTTCATTAGAAATATCTTGGGATTTTTCTTTTAGGACCTTAATAACATCTTTAACAGCTTTATCAATTCCCCTTTTAATATCAATAGCATTATTAGAACGATTACTTACTGCTTCAAGTGCCTGATTATATATTTCTCTGGCAAGTACAGTAGCGGTAGTAGTACCATCGCCTGCTTGTTCGCCAGTTCTAACAGCAGCTTGTCTAACTATTTGCGCCCCTGTATTTTCGATAGCATCTTCGAGGGTAACTTCTTTTGCTACTGAAACACCATCTTTAGTAGAATGGGGGATTCCTACTGTATTTCCAAGGATTACATTACGGCCATATGGGCCGAGTGTACTTGCGACAGCATCTGTAAGTTGGTTAACACCCTCTTGTAGTTTGCTTCTTCCTTCTTCTCCAAATTTAATAACTTTACTCATGTTTTATTAATTTATAATTCCTAAAATTTCTGATTCTGAGGCGAGTACATATTCTTCACCTTCAATTTCTACGGTATTTGCCCCGTATTTAGGCATAATAACTTTTTGCCCTACTTCTACTCGTACGGGAACTAGATTACCATTATTGTCATAACGGCCAGGACCTACGGCAAGTATATTGCCAAAGTCAGGACGATCTTTGCCCATATCAGGAACAACAATGTTCCCGTAGGTTGATTCTTCGGCTTCAATCGGTTGAATTAACACACGATCAGCCAATGGTGTAATTGGGATATTTTCCATTTTTTATTGATTTTGATTTCTTACAAGATAATAATTACTTTCCAGGTCTCCAAATTTAAATGCAAAAGACATTAATCCTTTTGGATTTATTTTCATCCAACCTAATTCAAAGCGTTTATTGTGTTTAAATATTTCTTTTACTAAATCTGCATTAAATGGGATATTATCTAATGCCCCTTCAAAACTACCATCCTCTATATGAGAAGCAAAAGATACTGAATTAGATGTACTATTTCCGATTGTAAATTTTATTTCTGGTGAAGTAAATCCATCTTGGGTAGAAACATAAAATACTTCTTCACCTACTGCGTCTTTAGATTTAATAAAACGTGTAGTAAATTCTTCATCTAACTCCACGTGAATATCATTTTCTGTTTTAGAAATATTTGGTACGTTAGGGATAACTTGGGGGTCTGCTAAATTAAATTTAACATCCATAGCAGTATCACCTATGTTAAATCTAGCAGGGGTTTTGTTTTCTTTAATTACTTCAAACATAACCTCGTTTTCGAGGATTCCTAGCATTTTACTAAGAGTAGAAGTGCTATAAATTCCAAATTCACCTATAGGGAATTTAAATTTTTTAGATATTACTTTACCTACTAGGTTTTGTGAATCATTTATAAAATCGGCTTTAAGAGATTCACCATCTGAAACCCATTTAGTTCGTTCTATATTACCCCCTAAGTGGTATTTACCTATAAAACTATCTATTATTCTTTTATCTGTCATTAGAATGAGAAAAAATTATTTACGTGTGTGTTAAGGGTTAAACTGCCCCAACTTAAGTCTTTATAGAAGGTTTCTAACTTATTTTTTAGGATAGAATCAAATGCTTTGTCCCTATCTATATAAGTCTCTACAAATGTACGAATACCTTCTGGGAAATCAAAGTCTAAGAAACCCATTGTGTCAATCTTGTATGGGTTATCTTTTAAATATACCCATTTGATTTTATCTCCTTGTACGATTTGGGAGTGTTTTTTATCTAGACCTTTAAATCTAAGGAAGTCATTATAACGAACAGCCGCCTTAACATTAACAGGTGCTCCAGTTTTTAGTACTGTAAATATATTTCCGGCACCTGGTGGGCGTTCAACATATTTTTTAATGTCTTTTACCCCTGTAGGTTTGCCTAACATTTCAAGTGGTAGTTCGTTTAAACTATTTTTAAATTCAAGGATTTCTTGATCAATTTCACTTCGAGTGGCTCCAAATAGGATTTTATTGAGTATACCATTAAAGAATTTTTTAAATAATGGTGGGAAATTTGATTTCATAAAGTCAAGACCTTTAACATCAATATCCTCTACCTTCATACCCTCTTTTTTAGTAATATATTGGGCATATCTTCTTTTACCTGAAAAAAAACCAGAACGAATGGTACATTCGGTTTTCATTTCAAGTCGATGTTTATTGATATTAAATGCTTCCTCAGCTAATGTATCATAGTATTCTGTAATAAGATCCTGATACTTAAGGGCCATTTTTTCTAAAAGATCATCCTGTTCTTCTTCTGACATTTCAGAAAAATTAGGGTATAAATGTTTCAGAAGTGGCTCTGCGTGAAAATAGTTAGAGTCAGTGTCGACATATGTGCAGAAGTTTTTATCACCTTCTTTACATATCCACCACGGTATTTGTTCTTGATTATTCATTAAAATCTTTCGTCTTCACCGGGGATTGTGATTATACCACCATCTTTTTCTCCACGAGAGTTTAAAATATTTTCATTGATAGTAATTTCAAATAAATCACCATTAATTTTTAAATTTCCTCCTTGTTGGACCATTTTACGAAAATACGAAATTTGTTTATCATTCCAATTTTTACTTAATGAAATTATGGTTTCTTTTTTAACGTATTCACCATTCATTTGAATGAGAACGTTACTTCTTATTGACTGTGGAGATAATCCCATTATAATTCTATTTTTAATTCGTTTCTAAGAACTTTATTCATGTGTGTATTTGCAAATAAAGCTGATTCTTGAATAATTCGTTGTCCAGTAAGTGTAATACCTTCTGATAGGATAACACTACCGTATCTAAAACTAGGTAAAGCAGTTGCACCATAAAGTGAATTCAGCAAGATCTTCATTGTATATTGCTTTAGGTGATTTAGTTCACCTTCTTTCTTATTACCACTTTTATAAGCTTTTTTCATAGCTTTCTTGTACATTACCCTTTCATCAAACCATTTATCCAGAATAACATTTAAGGTAGATGGTTTATCGGTTCTAAACATAACACCATTAGCGGTTACAGATAAATTATTTTTTTTAATTGTATCTATAACGTCTTTAAGTTTCATATTATTGCGTTTACGTTGCAAATTTTCAACGGGCATTTCTGCTTCGGGGTCTCTGTTAACTAATTTTTCTAAGTCGTTTAAACCAAGTCTATTATTTCTATCATCATATAAATCCAATACTCTACCTACATAAGTTTCTTTACCTATATTTAAGGACATAATAATAGAGGGGTATAGTGATGTGAGATCTTCATCAAACATATAATTATAGATACCTGTTTTAGGGCAAAATAAATACCCCCCTGCATAGTTTTTCTTAGTAAGTGGATCTAAATCTTTATTAGGTGGTATAATATTTTCAGATAATAGCCAACTTGAAATAGCACCATCCTGAATTTTAGAAGATAAATATACTTCCTCGTATAATACCTTTCCCTTATGGGCAAGATTTTTAGTTAGATTAATATATTGAAATTTTTCATCTAACTTTTTAAGTATTAAAACATCAACAAAGTTATATTCAATAAATTTTTCTTTATCCTCAGCAAATAGTCTATCAAGTGAACCTTCATATTCTATTTTCTTTTGATCAACATACTTTTCTCCTAAGGCATCTAGTTTAAATGATGGTTCATCTTTAAAGCTATATTTTTTATGCAAACGCATGTAGTCAAGAGAAGTAACTCCAGCTATTCTAATAGGTACATCTTCATTCCAAGTTTGTTCTTGTACTATTTTAACAGGAGACATTCTATTAGCATATCTATCCCCTAATGTGTTTTTAATTCTGTAATATAGATATGGAATATCGAAATAATCACTATTATAACCTATAAGGATATCTGGTTCTATTTCCTCTAATGTATTAAGAAATTTTTCTAATAGATCAGATTCTCTCCTAACGGGAATCACTTCTCTTCCCTGACTATCCGTTGTATGTTCAATTTTATTATCTTTATCTAAAATAATAATTTTCCAGTCATTTAATTGTTTATCCCAAAGGGCAATTGAAGTAACTGGTTTAGGGGCTTTTTTAATATATTCCGGAGTAAGTGCACCTCCTATTTCAATCTCAATATCAAAAAATACTTCTCTATGAGTTACTGAGGGAGTATCATCATCACCATATTTGTCTATAAGAAATTTAGTATGAATATTTCCCCTAGTATGATCAGAATAATGCATACGGGGGTCATTTCTATCCCAATTAAATACTCTTTTAAGGGTTTCTCCCTTAAGACCTACATGAGTAGCGGCACTATCAGAACACTCTATATAACCATAGTTTTGGTAATCTTCTACAGAATACCCCTCATCAGTCCATAAATGGATTCTATAATGATTCCATTCTTCGCCTCTTTGAACATAACAATTTTTATACATTAACCCTGATTATATAGGTCAATATACGCATTTTTAGGGTTAAGGCCAAGTTTCCTTCCCTTTTCTGTATTATCTACTTGTAAAATTACAGTGGGGACATTTTTAATTCCAAAGGATTGGATAATTTCAGGATTTGAGTCTACGTCAATTTTTTGAACTGTATATCCTTCACTATTAAGTTCGTCCATAATAGGACCTAACTGTTTACAAGGCCCACACCAGGGGGCACTAAAATATAAAAACTTTTTCATACTAATTCTTCTATAATTCCTACTACTTCACTTACAACTAGTAAAGCTACAGCAGCTGGTATATTAATGGGGATAGCTAAATATCCTACAATTCGGATTCCAGATTTAATAAATGAAATTCTACGGTGCCATTTTTGATCAGGCATTTGATCTAAATTTTTTACTTTAGGAGGAGTATTTTTACCTCTTTTAGCATTCATTATTTCTCTATCACTCATGCTCCTATTCCTCCTATAATTTTAGTAGTTGTACCAAAAATATTTTTTGGTTTAACAGATTCTAATTCATTTTCGGTAAAAAACTGTTTAAGATCTGGTCTAAAGTAATTAACATTTTTCATGACCTTCTTATCACGTGATCTGTATACAATATATTTATCACCACACTTTTCATAGTGGCATGCTTCCCCTTGTTCCCTAGATCTGAGTTCCACTGTCCTTTCTGCTTCATCCTCAGTCGAGCAAGCCTTTGATAGGTTTGAAGCTTGCACCTCTTGATAGGCTGGCCAAATTTTATCCTTAAGACCATGTAACATAGTCCCATTCCCCAAGGAAACATAAGCAATGTCACACAGCGCGTCCAAAACCTCGACGATGTCGCCTCGTTCACACGCTTCTCTATATTCATTAAGCTCTTCCAGGACGAAGTTGTATACAAACTCCCATTCCTTCTTTTCTGGTATTGTTGGTTCATAGTTGTTGGGTTTATTCATTAAATCATTAAACTCTTCAACTTCATCTACGAACGGAACGTCTGTTTTTCTACGTTCTAAATCTGTATAAACTTGACTCATTATTCTATAACTTTAACTAATTTGATTTGTTTTAACTGATCAACATGCCAATCATGTGGGTATGCTGAATATTCTTCAGTTAATTTAACTTCTGCGTCTGTTGCGTTTTCTGCATTTACGAGGAATTGTTCAGTGGTCCACCTTAA
>Ga0181411_1000057_pt1 | contig 32655 bp, 45 predicted proteins | sample 34SPOviralmetaG_FD_130114 | JGI IMG/M metagenome (GOLD analysis project Ga0181411, IMG submission 130114) | Marine viral communities from the oligotrophic San Pedro Time Series (SPOT) site, San Pedro Channel, CA, USA - 34 SPOT_SRF_2012-07-09 | ecosystem: Environmental > Aquatic > Marine > Strait...
GAGTCGCATGGGCAAGAGAAAAAATACGGCCTATTTTTCACTTTTGTAAAAAAGTTTAAGTCAAAAGTGGTCTGAATCGGTGTATAACTAATAGGGGCATGTTGTTCCCGATGACATTCTAGCACGGTGGGGATCGACCGGACGGTTCCAGTCTAGCGATAGACGATCCGAAAAGGGGCTGCACCTGGGCACTGATTGACGACTTATCAACCCGCTTGCAGATCGGCAAAAACCGACCGAGGGCAAAGGCACAATGAGGATTGACGAATGGAGAAGGCAAACAAGTGACCTCACTCCTCGCAAAGCAACGGGGCTTGAGACCTCGTCGAGGGAAGCTTATCAGGCTTACCTAAAAGTCGAGCTATGCTCTCCCTCGGACAAGGCACAACCAACCCAGGGGGAAACCTAGATTCGACATTATCCTTCGGGGTAGTGGACGTGGGTGCGAATCCCACTTCCTCCACCAATTTACAATGAAAGAAATAGACATAGAAGTACAACAACTCACCCCCGATCAGGCTCGGGCCTGGTGTGATGCGTTGCGGGTGGACTGGAGAAACTACATTGACGAGAAAGCGTCACAGCCGGAAACCTGGATAAATGCCTTACAGAAAAAGGCCTGGGAGTCGGAGGAGTGATGCCAAGTCTAAACCTTAAAAGCCACTCTAGGCGGAAGGGTAAACCTGTCGGATACAAAGAGTCGCCCAGAACCGATGTCGAAGCAGTGTCGATTCGGTCCAGTAGCAAGTGGACTAGGCTATCGAGACAGATCCGTAGCGAGCGTCCGATCTGCGAGGAGTGCTTGCGTAAAGGTGGGCCTCTAAAACCGAGCCAGGAAGTTCATCACGTTGTCAAGGTTAAGAGTAACCCAAACCTAGCATTCGATCCGGACAACCTAATGGCCCTTTGTAAAGAATGTCACTTAGAGATCGAGAACAGAGAAAATGGCTAGACCACAAAAACTTGTAACCGACTACGCTCAAATCGAGAAGCTTGCCGAGATTGGCTGTAGCGACGAGGAAATCGCCGGAGTCATTGGTGTGGGAAAGCGAACATTCGTGCGAATGAAGCAGCGAGACGACGATCTGGTTTTGGCATTGGATAGGGGTAAAGCTAACTTAAACGTAAAGCTTAGGCGATTTCAGATTGAGATGGCTCTGAGCGGATCGGTCCCAATGCTTATCCACTTGGGTAAGACGGTCTTAGGTCAGGGCCAGCCAAAGATCGAAGAAGCAAAGGAAAACCCATTGGCACAGTTTTTGCCAAGAGCCGAAACGCTAAAGAATTTACCTAAATCTGCGGATGAGCCGAGCGACTGAATATGCTCAATCAATTGTCTCTGGCAAAGTCCAGGCATGTAGATGGATTAAGCTAGCTGCCGAAAGGCATATGAGCGATCTGAAGCGATCAGACGTGTACTACGATCTCGATGAAGAGGATCGACGTTGCGGATTTATCGAGAACATTCTAACGCTCGAGGATGGCTCTCCTTTTCTGCTCGAGCCTTGGCAAGCTTTTATAGTTGGGTCGATATACGGCTGGAAATATGATCAGGATGATCGCCGTAGATTCAGGAATGCCATGATCTTTGTATCCCGCAAAAACGGAAAATCTGCTTTATTGGCTGCTATCATACTGTCGTCGCTGGTCCAAGATGGCCAATGTTATTCGCAGATGTTCGCGGTTGCTTCGGATCGCGGTCAAGCTACGCTGCTTCGCGACTACGTTTCCGGCTACATAAAGCGATCTGAACACTTGTCCGAGATTCTGGATGTTCAAACTTGGCTAACTAGGAACAAACTGACCGATACTGTTTTTAAGGCGTTGCATGCCGATCATCGTCGTCTCGATGGCCTGAACCCTGCGGTCGTTGTATTTGACGAACTGCATAGCCAGGAGGGACCGGAGCTAGACGACGTCATAAACTCGTCCTTTGGATCTCAGCCAAACTACTTATATGCTAAGATATCAACAGCCGGAGAGTTTGGCAGGGAAAAGCCAGCCATGAAGCAAAAAGACTTGGGCGAGAAAGTATTGGAAGGAGTCGTCGAGCTGGATGACTATTTTTATTTGAACTATACTATCGATAAGGGCGACAAGTGGGATGACCCGAGCATATGGCCCAAGGCTAATCCAAATCTGGGTGTGAGCAAGAACCTAGATTATATGACCGCCCTGGTAGATGTAGCTAAGGAGATTCCACAGAAGGTCTTGGATTTTAAAACGAAGCAGCTAGATGTCTGGATAGAAGCTTTCGATCAGTGGATAGACTCGCAGCGTTGGGATGCCTTGAAGGGCGACTATGTATGGGAAGACTTGCAGGGATGTAAAGCGTGGCTAGGAATCGACTTGGCTCGTGTTCGCGACATATCTTCCGTAGTGACCGTAGTTCAAACCGATCCCGATGAACCACTAAAGATCTGGGGAAAGCATTTCATACCAAACGACGATATCGAGAGAAGAACTAGGCATGACAAGGTTCCGTATGCCGTCTGGCGTAACCAAGGCGATATAATCACGACTGATGGCAATACAACCGACTTCGATGCGATATTTGAAACCATAATGCAGTGGAGCGATCATCTAGAGATCCAAGAGATCGCCTATGACAGACATTTCTCAGCCGAGCTTGTTCAGAGACTGTATAATGAGTCGCTCGAGCTTATACCGTTTGGGCAAGGCTTTATTAGCATGAATGACGCGGTTTGTGGCCTAGAAAGGCTGCTACTTGGCAAGAAAATGCAACATAATGGCGATCCAGTACTAGCTTGGGCGTGTTCAAACACGATTTTGGCCACAGATCCCGCAGGAAACCGGAAAATGGACAAAAAACGCTCAAAAGAGAAGATTGACCCAATGGTAGCCTTGGGAATGGCGATTGCTAGATCGCAGGACAACATCGAAGACGAAGGACCGCAAATTTACGTTTAGACACAAAAAAACCGCCCTCCCGCTAAGGAGGACGGCTTGCATAACCAAAACCAGCCCTGATACTGGCTACCTGGTTGGATCGGTCAAGTGTTTTTTGACCTTTTCCCAGTACGGAATCGTGGATTCCTTCAAATAACCTCGTGGACCCCCGTGGTGGATTCTAGTTATGAACTCTGCTCGGCTCATCCCCGCTGGCCGCTTGTGATCTTGGGCGTAGCGATCCATATACGCGAAGAAGATTCTGCGAGCCTTGTACGGATCGAACGCATCCTCGTGCGTCCAATCTGCTTTGGCCCACTCAGACGCATCCTGCACATATGCAGAATGCATCTGTAAGAGCCCATAGGCCTTTCCGGCATCGCCTATGGCATTTGGATCGCCGCTACTCTCAACGGCAATCAGTGCGAGTATTAGAGCAATCACGAGTGTGCCTCCCATCCATTAACCAATGAACCATCATAATGATTCATTGGGTCATAAAAGCCCACTGTTGCTTGGGGATAGTCGGCCTTTGCTAGTTTTAAGGTATCGTAGAAATCGACCAGGGTTTTACGGTCTTGGCCTTCTAATACGGACCCTCTAGGGTACTTATCGATCTTGTACACGGCTAGGCCATGAATGGATGTTTCTATTGAATAGGTCATACGTCTCCGAGGCTTTCACCTTCTTTGAGGATGTCAAAATCAAACTTATAAATAAATTGTAAAATATTTAGTCAATTAACCCTAAAGTCATGTAATATATAGTATAGAGGCATATGCGTAATCCATTCCGTAGAAAATCGAAAGACGAGCCGCAAAATAATCTATCATCGCCCGATGAATGGCTAGTCGATGCTCTCTTTCGTGGATTGTCATCCTCGGGAGTCAAAGTGACTCCTATCACGGCGTTGGGCATTTCAACGGTCTATGCGTGTGTAAATGTCATCTCAAAAGCTATCTCTAGTCTTCCACTATGCATTTATGAGCACAGCGAAAACGGAGACAAGGTAAAGGCCTACAACCATCCTCTTTATAACGTCCTGACACTGAACCCGTCAAAAAACATGACGACCAGTGAGGTCATGGGGGCAATTGTTAGCAATCTCATACTTCGCGGAAACTCATACTCTCTGTTAGGTCGCGACGGGCTTGGAAACGTCCGGCAGATGATGCCGATTGAACCAAGCGACATGAGCTTGCAGATTCATCCTGTCACAAATGAGATAGACTACCTAGTCGATGGCAAAAAGGTTCAGCGATCTAGGATTCTACATGTCAAGGGGCTAAGTAGCTCCGGTGTTCTCGGCTTTGATACTACGACCCTAGCTAAAGATACAATCGGTCTAGCAATTGCCCTACAGGATGACTTGGCGAGTTTCTTTAAGAACGGGGCAAAGATGGGTAGCATCCTGCTATCCGACAAAACGCTAAAGGCTGAACAGATCCAGAGACTTCGCGATGCATTCGACAGCCGTCACAAGGGAACCGACAATACATACAAAACGGCAATCCTTACAGACGGTCTAAGGCCTTTTACAGAACGCTTCAGCTATCAGGATTCTCAACTGGCCGAGCAACGCAAGATCACGACCCAGGAGATTGCCAGGACATTTGGCGTGCCTTTGTCCAAGTTGCAGATCGAGTCGGCAACGCCTAGAGCTAATGTAGAGGAATCGAATCGGGACTTTGTCACCGGAACGCTTCGCCCGATTGTAGTCTCGCTCGAGCAGGTGTTAAATTTAAACCTAATACCGGAATCGCAAAGAAACCAATTCTCTATCAGCTTCAATATGGACGCTCTCCTTCGCGGGAATGTCGAGGCTAGATACAATGCATATCGGATCGGGCGTGAATCTGGGTTTCTGTCTGTTAACGAGATCAGAAGGATGGAAGGACTTAATGGCATAGGCGAAAAAGGAGATACCTACTTGCAGCCACTAAACTTCACGGAACTCGGATCGGCACCTAATGAAGAGGACATAGAAGATGAGTAAGATTTATATATATGATCAAATCGGCGGGAACGGAATTGTAGCTTTAGACGTCATCAAGCAGCTATCCGATCTAGATGGAGACATCGACGTACACATTAACTCCGGCGGCGGTTCGGTTAGCCAGGGGATTGCTATCTATAATGCTCTTAAGGAATATGACGGTCAGGTTCACGTTTTCGTGGATGGTTTGGCAGCTAGTATTTCATCGATCATCGCAATGGCTGGAGATACCCTTACGATGGCTGAAGGATCTCTTATGATGGTTCACGAGGTTTGGACCGAGATCGCCGGAAATGCCGGAGAACTTCGCAAGGAAGCCGAAGTATTGGAGAAGCACACCAATACTATTTTGGATATATATGAAAGCAACACGCCTTTGAGCCGTGACGAGATAAAGAAAATGCTCAAGGCCGAAACTTGGCTAACAGCCGAGGAGGCATATGAGCTAGGCATCGCCACAGATATTTCGGGAGCACTTAAGCAAGCTGCCTCGGTAAATATAAATAGCTTCATGAATGCCCCCAAGGAGCTTGAGGCAATCATCGCTCTTAACACTAAGAGTCTAGATCCAGATCCAGAACCAGAAAAGTCGGACCCTGAACCTGAGCAGCCCCGGGGCGAGGAGGATCAAGACGATCACAAAAACATTTCAATGGTTCCAACAGCCGAAATGGCCGCTGAAGCAGCCAATGGACTAGAATGGCGAGCGGAATACAATCGCGGTGGAACTGAAGTGGGAGTGGCTAGAGCTAGAGATATAAAGAATCGAAAGACTCTTAGCCAAGACACTGTTAACCGAATGATTAGCTACTTTGCGAGGCACGAGGTTGATAAGGAAGCCGAAGGATTTCGCCCTGGTGAAGATGGATACCCGTCAGCGGGCCGGATCGCCTGGAGCTTGTGGTCGGGAGATGCCGGAAAGGCCTGGGCGAACGCTCGTCGCGAAGATGACTCCGAAGCTTATTACGATCCCGAGGAGGAAGAGGAAAAGAATTTCACAGATAAAGAATTTGTCGCTCGTTTAGAATCTGCCAAGCAGCGTCTGGCGACACTAACCAAACTGGCCAAGCTCTAGCGAGCGACTCGGCCCAAAAAAACAACCCATACACAACTAAAAAAATGGATAAACTAGTAAACAAGCGCGCTCAGTTAGTTACTGAAATGCGTTCTCTCCTCGATGGTAAGGAAGGCTTGAATACGGAAGACCAAGAGAAGTTGGCTAAAATTGAGGCCGACTTTGATTCTGTTGAAAAGCAAATCCGAGCTGAAGAGAAAATTAATAAGATTGAAGACAAGTTGGCTTCTGTTATCGAAGACAGCTACGCACCTTCAATCCAAAAGGAAAATAGCGTAGACGACTACCGAGCGGCTTTTGATGAGTATGCTCGCAAAGGACTCTCTGCTCTAAATGGCGAAAAGTTGGCTGCTCTACAAGTGGGCACCGATTCCGAAGGTGGCTTCATCGTTCCTGAGTCTTTTGAAACTCAGATCGTTGAAATCCTTCAGGATGTTAACCCATTCCGTAGCGTTGCAAACGTAATCCGCACGGCTTCAGATCGGAACATTCCGGTTGAGTCCAGCATCGGTTCTTTTGCATATGTAGCCGAAGAAGGAGCCTATGGATCTTCTGATCCCGTGTTTGCTCGTGTTACTCTCGGTGCTCACAAAGCTGGCGGTATTGTCAAGGTTTCCGAAGAACTCCTCCAGGATGCTTTCTTCAATCTTGAAACTTACTTGGCTAACGTAGCTGGTCGTCGTTTTGCAAACCTTGAAGAAGCTTCTTTCTGCACTGGAACTGGTAGCAGCGAGCCTCAAGGTCTGTTTAACCCAACCTACAGCAACAATGTTACCGGAGCTGTATCGGCTGCCGCCGCTATCACTAGCGACGACCTGATCGACGTATTCCATTCCTTGGGACGTCAGTATCGCAGCAGTGCTACATGGCTAATGAATGACTCTGCTGCAAAACTGATCCGCAAGCTCAAAGATGCTGACGATCAGTACCTATGGCAGCCAGGTCTGCAAGCAGGTCAGCCCGACACGATTTTGGGTCGCCCCGTTATCGTCTCGACTCAGGCTACTGCTCCAGCGGTTGACGCAAAGAGTGTTATCTTTGGAGATATGTCTTACTACACGATTGCTGATCGTGCTGGCGTATCTGCTCAGAAGCTAAACGAACTGTTTGCAGCTAATGGCCAGGTCGGCTACAAGTTCAGCACCAGAAACGACGCTAAGGTAATTCTTAACGAAGCCTTTACTTCTTTCACTCACGGAGCTGCTTCCTAAGATTGCAAATTAAAGCAATAAAAAGTTTTGCTACAAAAGGCAGTGGCTATCGGGTTGGGGATACCTACCAGGTAGCTGCTGCCACTGGCAAACAATGGGTCAAAAACGGATGGGCCGTGGAGGTTAAAACCCCGCGAGCCAAGAAGTCTAAAAGCCCAGAGGTAATATAAGCCTCCCCGTTCTCAATGGTCTAATAATTTAATCAGTGGAGACTTCACGAGTCGGGGAGGTGTCCCCTCTTATATAAAAATGCCTATCTACTACAGCTACAAAACCACTACAGGCCCAAGCAGTGAGCCTATAACATTGTCAGAGGCTAAGGCCCAACTTCGTGTAGAGTCGGATTTTACCGACGATGACACTTGGATCACTACGGCAATAACAGTAGTTCGCGAGCAGGTAGAGTCATTCACAAATCGGGCTTTAATGCCCCAGAGCTTTGAATTAGCCGTAAGCGAGTTTAGCGACGAAATAGAATTACCTAAACCGCCATATAGTAGTTTGTCCTCTATACAGTATTATGATTTGGACAACGCTCTTCAAACTCTTTCTAGCAGCTACTACCTGGTCAATGATTATACAGAGCCAGCAGTAATTGCTAAAAAAACCGATCAAACTTATCCGGAAACATACGACAGGCCCGACGCGGTTAGGATCGCTTTTTCGTCTGGATATGCAGATGCGGCCAGCGTTCCTGCATCTATAAAACAGGCTATGCTAATGCTTTTGACCGATCTATATGATAATAGGTCAGCCAGCTCTAGCCACTTAAATACAGTCAAAATAGACTGGACCCCAGCGGTCTTAAATCTGCTATCGACAAATAAAGCCATCCTTTACTAATGCTATCCTCTAGGCTCCAGGTTTATGCTAAAAGCGAATCTGTAAACAGCTATGGGGAATCCGAGCTAACTACTTCGCTATACAAGTCTGTCTGGGCACAAGAAATGGAAATAAAGATGGACGAAGTGCAAGATAGCGAATCGGTAAAAAGCATGGATGCTTATAAGTTCAAAACTCGCTTTAATAGCTGGTTAGATGAGAACTATGAAATCCAGTACGATGGTGGAACTCTGACGATAGAAAGCGTCGAGCCAGCAGGGCATCAATTACGCCAATGGCTAATAGTTAAAGCCATTAGACAGCAATGAATCAGCGATTTAAAACTTTCACCAGGGGAAGTTCGCTTAATTCATATGGCGAGCTCTCTGATACATTTACCCAAGGATCATCCATATTCGGTCGGGCTAGACACTATACAGATGGAGAATCCTTGGTATCAAACAAGCACAGGCCTTTGCATAAGGTTGAGATTCATGCGAGGCACTTTAGTGGCACCATAAAAGATCATATAGAGTACCTAGACTATCGATGGGAAATCGAGGGAGTGAGGAGATCTCACAGGTCCAGTATTATTAAGATAATAGCCAATAGATTATATGCCATAGCCAAGGGCAAGTATGTACAACCAAACGGCACAAACTTTTATTTAACGCCTTCTGGCAACTTCTATTTACAGTCATGAGTGATATTACAGTCAGTAGCGATATTCACACTTTTATGCAGTCGGCCAGCAATTCGGCTGCTCGCGACAATCTTGGTGTTGGAGACAGCGACGCCGTCAATCACGCATCACTGACGCTGACCGGAAACGCCGAGGCGGTTGAGTTTATTGGCGACCTTGAGGGGGCAGTCCGGTTTAATGCTAAAGCTGGCGAGGCGTTAACCAAAGGCGATGCGGTTTACGTTTCAGGAGTTAGCGGAAATCTTCCAGTCGTTAGCAAAGCGGATTCGTCTAGTTCGACGACCATGCCATCTTTCGGTCTGGCTGCTTCAACGGTTTCGCTAAATGCGTCTGTTCAGATTGTTACATTCGGAACACTATCTAGCATAGACACATCAAGCTACACGGTCGGCGATACTTTATACATCAATGGAACCGGAACGCTTTCAGCAACGAAACCGACCGGAGAATCAAACCTCGTTCAGAATATCGGCAAGGTTCAGCGAGTCCACGCATCCGCCGGATCGATAAAGGTTGGCGGAGCAGGGAGAACAAACGACACACCAAATCTAAATGAAGACAAAATTTTTATCGGCAATGCGTCGAATCAAACGACGACTGAAACCTTATCAACAGCTATTTCGGGAGCTGGCTCGCCTATTATTGCAACAGGCTCGACTACTCCTTCGTCGGCTCCTGCAAAAGCTGGTGACATATTTGTAAACACAACCGACGGCGATGTCTACATCGCCAAGGGTTCTACATCGTCCGCAGATTGGGTTCTAGTTTCATGATATACACAGAATGAAAACACTCTTAGCAGCCATTATGTTTGCAACGACGACTCTTTTCGGAGCCGATCTAGTTTTAACGTGGCAAGATAACAGCGACAATGAAGATGGCTTTGAGGTGTGGCGGAAAACTAATGACGGTCAATGGTTGCTCATCGCCGCGACAAACGCTGGTGACAGTAAGTTTACCGATGGCGTTATCCCTATCGGAACGACGCTCACATATCGCGTTCGGGCCTGGAATCAATTCGGGGAATCGGATTGGACTAATATAGTGAGCGTTAGTACATTTCCTCCAGCAGCTCCCAGCAGTTTAAACGGCGCAGTAATAAAGAGCGAACCTGTTTCAATAGTGCCGCAGCGGTTGCGGGAAGAACTCGGCACGCCGTTGCGTAGAAGCGTTTCAGTGCGTACATATAGAGACAAACACGGGAGGCTTGTAATAGAGAGATCGTGATCAATGAGCAGCGAATTAATAGCAATGCTAGGAGGCGGGGTTACCGGCTTCGTGATGAAGCTGATTTCAGCTCAGATGTCGATACAGGCAAAGGCGATAGACAACATGATCAATCGTCAAAAGCTAGCCGACGACTCGGCGGATCGAGCAGCCAAACGCGACGGCTCTGGCGGTGCTTGGATTCGTCGGCTCATCGCCATTTGCATTCTATTCTCGATGATCTTCGCACCGTTCGTGATGGCATTCTTCGATATTCCGGTGACGGTCGAAAAGGCGAAGGGCGGCATTCTGAGCTTTCTGGGGCTTGGCCTCAATGGCTGGAAACATCTAGAGGGCTTTGTTCTCCTTCCCGAGGTGCGGCAGGGGATGCTCGCCATCCTTGGATTCTATTTTGGCAGCTCTCAAGTTAAATAGTCATGGACATCTCCGATAAAACAGCAGTTACCATTCCCCTTCGCAATCTGATCGCGTTGATTGGGTTTACCATAGTCTCAGTAACGGGATACGTCAACATGACGAGCCGTATCGCATCGCTTGAGAACGCTCAAAACATTAGAGACGTTGAAATAGGGATGAATACCGAGTTCCGCATCAAATGGCCTAGAGGAGAACTTGGGGCACTTCCTGACGATGCTGAACAGAATTTACGACTCCAATATCTAGAAAAAAACGTTGAGGAGTTGGTCGGATCGGTTGAGCGATTAAAGGATCACGGGTCAGCCAATTTCGGCCTGTCAGACAAGAAATTTCTAGACGTTAAATGACATGGAACAGCATTTTGTAAAATCTCTCTATTCAGCAGCTTTGGGACTGATCGGATCATTCACATCAATTGCTAGTGTAAGTGAGTTTCTGGGAATCTTGGGAGCCGCTGTTTCCATCTGTTCGGGATGTTTGGCAAGTTACCATTTGATATTGGGCATACGCATTCGCAAGCGGGACATTGAGGAAAGGGAAAACGACTAGTGGCTAAGGCAAATATGGAAGTCAAAGTTCCTACTCGTCAGATAATGGAGATAGAGAAAGAGCTTTTCAAGCTTGGTGATCCTAAGTGGGTTTTTGGAAGATACCAGGCTGCGGCGAAGCATGCAATGAAGCCAGTGTTGGATATGATTGTGCAAACAGCTCCACACAAAACCGGAACACTTAAAAAATCTATAACAATAAACAGCAAAAAGAGCAGAAAAAGAAGGGGCCAGTCTTCGGCTCGTGTTGGAGTTGGATCAAAAAAAATCTTTGTAAAAACAAATAAGCAAGGAAAACCTGAACTATACAAGCCAGCCGTATTGATAAATGCCATAGAGTTTGCTAAAAATGGGAAAGCAGGAAGTGGTTTTATAAGAAAGGCAGCAAAGAAAAAAGGGAACGCTAAAATATTAGAGCAAGGAATTCGTGAGTTCATGAATAAAGCAGTTAAGAAAAGAACTAAGTTCCTGCTAAAGAAAAGGAGTAAAAAATGATTTCAGATTTACGATCATACATATTAAGCGACTCATCTATATCTGCTGTTATTGGAACAAGACTTTTCCCAGAGATAGCTCACAATATCACAGCTTCAGACCCATACGCTATTTACACCATAATAAGTAGCAGCACTGTAGATTCTCACTCCGATTCTGGACTGCTTCATGAAGACTTGCTGGAAATAAGTGTTCATGCCTCTACAGCCAGTCAGATATATGATATGGCCGAGTTATTTAGAACAAGGCTAAATAACAAAAGAATTTCTTTGGGATCTTATGACGCCCATATAAAGTGGTCTTCGTTCAATACTAATTATTCCGACAACGATGAAATTTTCTCAGGGTCTATTACCCTGGATATAACATGGAGCTAAGGGCTCCTCTAAACAACAACCCAAAAACATAAACGCACATGGCTAAATATGCAGCAAACGGCGCGACCATCACAGTTGGTGGAACCGCCATCTCTAACGTGGTTTCGTTTGGGGTCCCCTCAGACTCCTCAGAAGAAATCGACGTATCTGATCACAGCGACGACCGTCGCGCATTCGTTAATGGTCTTGTAGACTCAGACGATATGACAATGGAGCTAGTCTACGATCCAGCAGATTCCGGACAAGGTACTCTTCGGGACAACGTAGGTGGAGCAGCTCAAACATTCGTCATCACACTGAGTGGTCCTAGTGCATCTCATATCCATACCTTCTCGGCATTGATAAAGGGATTCGCTATCGATCTACCAGCAGATGGTGCTTTGACCGCTACCGCTACAATCAAGCGTACCGGAGACGATACGATTAGTTCTTCATAATCTTTCATTAGCCGACCATGAAAGAACAAACGATCAAAGTTAAAATCAACGGAAAGGATCGCGAAGTCTACGCTGGCAACGCGGCCCTTTTACGTTTTCGTCGTGCTGGTGGCGATATGGCGTTAATCTCTCAGGCATCTGAGGATAGTAACAACGCTTTATTCGACTCCTTGGACGCGATTGTTAAACTAATTTGCGTTAACCTAGTTAAGAAGGATTTAACTCCAGATGAAATTGCGGATGGGGTTGAATCTATGCCTGAGCTATTTAATGCAGCCGGAGTCCTACTAAATCAAGTCCCTTGGTTGGTCGGCTCCAAAGACAAAAAGTAACGGGCTCCGATGACGCAGGGCGACTATGATAAAGCATTGCTAGATGATTTTGCATTTGCAGTAGTTGCCTTGCGTCTAAGGCCTGACGACTTTTGGGCTATGAGTCGAGGTGAGTATATAGCATGCGTAAACATGTGGAGACGACTAAACGGACAAGAAGTCGCCGAAGGAAACACGCAACAAAGAGTAGATTCTTTTTCTAAATATTTAGAAGGAACATTTGGCGGTAAGGTAGATAAGAGAAAAAATGGCTAAGAATGATATCAGTTCAGTTTATGTCGAAGTAGTAGTTAACGCTGACGGCACTGTTAAGCCTATGAGTGCTGCTCAGAAGGCTTTTTTCAATTTCCGCAAAGAAACGTCAAGGCACAAGGGCCTGGGCAAATCGATAGCCAATCAAATGACCAAGATGGCTGGTGGAATCTTTGCAGCCCATAAGGCGGTCACTCTTCTGTCGTCAGCCGCTAAACAAATGTTTACAGACGTTAGTGCCTTCCAGCGAATGTCTGTAGAACTTAAAGTGGCCACTGGATCTGCGATGAGAGCCGAAGAAGCTTTCGCAATGATCCAAGACACGGCCAAAAAGCTTCCATCATCGATTCAGGATATCACAGAAGGCTTTGTTCGACTCAAGAACATGGGCCTTGATGCCAGCCAAAATTCACTAATTTCCTTCAGCAATACGGCTGCTGCTATGGGCAAATCCCTTAAGCAATTTATAGAGGGTGTTGCGGATGCCAATACAAGAGAGTTTGAGCGATTAAAAGAATTTGGTATCCTTGCGAGGAACCAGGGAAACAAAATTAGATTTACTTTTCGTGGTACAACTACGGAGGTTGAGAACAGCTCTAAGGCCATTATAGGATTCCTAACAGACTTAGGAAATGTCGAGTTTGCAGGAGCAGCAACAGAACAAATAGATACACTTTCCTCGCGGGTTACAAAGCTCAAGGATGCTTTATTTAATTTAAATGTAGCAGCTGGAACGGGAGAGGCTGGAGCTGTTGGAGACTTCTTTAAAGACCTAGAAGGAATAGCGGATCGTACGGCAGATGCCTTAACTATGGGTAAGTTTAGATCCAAGCTGACTGAACCCATTCGATTTACGGGTACTGCATCGGGTTTTATGGGACAAGCTGGTCCAGTCGGGATTGCTCGTGCGGAAAAAAGTTTATCTGGCATAAGAAGGGTTTTTAAGAATCTTAGTACAAAAGAACTTCCCCTTGCCAATAGACTTATAGAAGAACAGAAAGATAAGGTAGATGAGGTTCGCGGCGTAAGCGATGAACTTCTTCAGAAGGAGCGAAGTAAGCTTAGGTTTATGGTTAGGGGCCTAAAGGTAAGTAGGGAGAGAATAAAGGCCGACAGAGACTCTTTAACAGAGGAAGAAAAGAAAACTGCCAGTGTTGCTAAGCAAGAACAAATTGCAGCTCAAGCAGATAAAGTAGCAGAAGCACGAGAGACTAGGAGAAGGGAATTTGCCCTACAAGTTGCTAAAGAGACAGATGATGTAAACGGATTAGTAAGACTTCAATCTCTAGCGATTGAAGATTTAGCTAAAGCTGAAAGCGACCTAGCAAGATCTAGAGAGGAAGTAACTGGCCCTGCTCTTTTAAAAGAATACATAAGTGCTCTAGAATTTGCCGAAGATAAACTTATTGAAATCCAATCGGGATTCATAGAAATTGCAGAAAAAAAAGCCGAAGCCGCTAAAGAGGCAGCAGAAGAGCTTGAAAAGGAAACACAAAAGAAAGCCAAAGCGTTACAAGAACAGATCGACAAAACTGAAGAGCTTGGTGGAGCTGAAAATTTTGTAGCAGAAGCAGAGCGTAAGCGGGCCTTAGAATCCTTAGTAAGAACAAGTAAGGGTAACCAGTTACTAGATGTTTTGCGAGCCAAGCACGAAGACGTCAGGCTTGAAATACTCAGGGTTAAGGAGGCATCTAAGGGCTTGATTGGGGATGATATGATTGAGGCCCAGGACAAACTTGACGATCTGCAAGTGGACTTGGATCAAACTGGAAACGCAATCATTCGTCAAAAAAACAAGATGGATGAGTTTGCAAACTCAATGAAAGACCTTTTTGAGGATGTTCGCGAGGGAATTGCAGATGCCATAATCGAAGGAGAAAACTTCAAAGGAGTGCTTGAGTCCATTCTTAAGCAGATAGCAAAAAGCCAAATAATGAAGGCCATAGGTTCTTTCGGGACCGAAGACACAAAGGCTAGCGGGCTGCTGTCATTGTTTACCAGAGCCAAGGGGGGACCAGTAACCGCTGGCAGACCTTACTTGGTTGGAGAAAGGGGACCAGAGCTTTTTACTCCTACTGGAAGTGGATCTATCGTTCCAAACAACAGGATGAGCAGTGGAACTAGAACCGTAAACGTAGTAAACAATTTTTCTATTGATGGCGGAGACAAACGAGAAATGCAGCAAATGATAGCATCCTCGGTATCTGCCTCGGTGAGTTTAGCAGTAAATAAAATGCAAGATAATAAAAGAAGGGGAATCAGATAATGCCTACCATCCCAGTATCCAATGCTCTTTATACGGGACCGCAGTTTAGCTCGTTTAACGTAACGAGAAGCAAAAGTACACCGTCTACCGTCAGCCCTTTTTCAGGAGACTTGCAGGTATATGAATGGGTCGGCTCGGAAAAGTTTCAGTGGACCGGACAACTTGCACCAGTGAGTTCATTGAGCGATAAAGAAGATTGGATAGAATTTTTGTTAGACATGGAAGGAATGAGCGAAACATTTACGTTTGACCTAAACTCGGTAACTAACAAACTGTATAAATACGCTCCACTTCCATCTAGCACCAGTCACACTCTACCTACTACCTGGAGACTTGCTGAACCTATTGTAGGCTGGTCAATAGATATTAGCGGTCTCTTAGTAGGAATCCAAATAAAAGCAATAGAACCCTAAATTTATGTCTCGCAACCTAGAGTCAACAATGAGTTCAAACCTGGCTTCTACTGTAGTTAAGCCAGCATTCTTTGTTAAGTTTGAGTTCGACCATACAAGCACTCCTGGAGACAGTGATTTGCGGTTATGGACGGGTTCTGGAACTATATCATATGATTCTGAAAATTATATAGGATTGGGGAATCTAGTAAACCTAGAGATGCCAGCAGAAAGCCAGGACGGATCTGCACAGGCGGTAACATTCACTCTCTCTGGATTGCCTTCGACAAATATAAGCCTTGCCATGACCGAGCAATATCAGAACAGGCCAGTCACCTGTTGGTTTGCCACTATGTCAAATGCAACGACTATTAGCGGGACTCCTTATAAGATATTTGAAGGACTTATCGACGTCATGGAGGTTTCGGACAATGGTCAGACCGCTTCCATATCCGTTAAGACAGAAGGTTTTGCTTATGGAGTTGGGCCATGTTCGGCTAGAAGAACCGAGCAGGATCAGAAAGAAAGATATTCATCAGACAGGAGTTTGCGTTTTGTCGCCGACCTAGCCGAGAAGGAGTTTCGTTGGGGAATAAAAGCTTGATGTTTAATTGGTCGAATAATTGTGGTCATCAAGCAATTGACTTTTTAAAAGACACCAGGGGAATCAGCTTGGGCGAAGAATTCACATGCATAGACAGTCCTTATAAGGCATGTCGATTGATACGGCCCTACGGATCGATATCGGCTTTTCTTAGCTCAATATCTTACTTACATAAGATAGAAGTAAAGAAAGCCCGTATAGGCGATCTAATGGTCTTTGATTGGGGCAAGGGAATGCTTCACTTTTCCCTAGCTATAAACTCAGACGGGATAACCTCAGTTGGCCCTTGTGAGCATGGAAACTTATTTTTTAAAACACTAGAAGCCTCATCGGCGTTTAAAATATGGCAGGACCAGTAGCAACTTTTTTAACGAAAACATTTGGCTCGGCAGCGGCTCAAGCGGCTTTTACCGCAACTAAAGCTATCCCACTTTGGGCCAGTGTAACTGCACATGTAATAACAGCCGGAGCAACTATGATCGGTTCTGCTCTACTTGCTCCAAAGAATAGATTTGGCCAGGGCAGTGATCGAAACTCTTTAACCGTTCGTGGGGCTAACAGTCTTGGGTCTACAACAAATAGACAATACATTTACGGCGAAGTCAAAGTTGGTGGAACCATTGTGTATATGGGAACCAGTGATTTTGACTCTAGTGTAACGGGGAATGACAATAGATATCTTCACATGGCTCTGGTTCATTGTGATCACGAGACCGAAGAGCTAGGTGATCTATATGTTAATGGTGAAGTCGTAAATTTTTCTGCATACAGCAGTGACGGTGCATTAAGATCGGCAACAGGAACCAGGTATTCTGGCAGTCTATCGATTGCCGATCACCACGGTGGCCCTAGTCAAACTGTCAATAGTACGCTGGATGCCGCCATGGGAAATTGGTATGCCAGCGACAAGCTTAGTGGAATGTCATACACCTATATCAGGCTACTACTGAAGGATGGCGATGACAATGCTTTTCCTACTGGCATCCCGCAGTTCCAGAGAGTTGTAAAGGGAAGAAAGGTTTATGATCCTCGGGAGTCTTCTCATGATCCAGATGATAGTACGACCTGGGAGTATAGTTCTAATTGGGCCTTATGCGTTGCCGACTATTTGCAAAGCGAGTTCGGTTATGGGAGAATAGGACTTGGTCACAGCAAAATCAACGAAACAGAACTAATTGCTTCTGCCAATAATAGTGACGAAACAGTAAATAGTAAATGGGATAATTGGTCGGCATCAGAGGACGTTGCCCTAAACACTCAGAGACTAATAACGGAAGGAGCAATCCTCGTTTGCACAACAGCGGGAACTACCGGAACATCAGAGCCAGCAGGACCATACAGTGGTGGAGAAACAAACATTTCCGATGGTACGGCAATTTGGAGAGTTCTGTATGCTAATCCAGCCGGAACCGAAAGCAGGTATGAGTTAAATGGAATAGTTAATTCAGATGAAGACCCAATGGAGGTTGTGCGTTCAATGCGTACAGCCGCTGACGGTCTGGTAGAATATATTGGCGGCGAATGGTTTGTTCGCTCTGGGAGGTACATAACTCCTACAATAACTTTAGACGAATCTGATTTTGCTGGACCAATATCCGGTACGACCAAAGATGACCGTACAGTTTCGGTAAACACGATTAAGGGAGTTATCGTAAACAAAGACGATGCATATAATGTTATCGACGTTCCTTCATTCACTAATTCTACATTTGTAACGGAGGATAATGGGGTTGTTTCGACCAGGGAATTAGAGCTTTTATTTACCAACAGTCCAGCTTCGGCTCAACGGCTATTCAAAATTGCTTTAGCTAAGGCACGTCAGCAGATCAGTCACAAGGCTACCTTCACGGCAAAGGCGATGCAGCTTCAGGTGGGCGATAATTTCAAGCTGGATTTTGCAAAGTACGCATACAGTTCGACTGCTAGTACTCCAACAACATTCCAGGTATGGTCGCATCAGTTAAAGATTGGCGGGAATGGCGAACTCTTGGTTGATATGGAGTTTCGCGAGATTGCCAGTAATACATACGATTTCGACGCAACGACCGATCAAACTACAGTCGATCCGGCTCCAACGTCTTTTCTTCCAGATCCGTTTACGGTTACGGCTCCGACCGGAATGTCGGCTAGTAGCGGTACTGACCAACTTGTAGAGACATCGGATGGAAGCATTTTGCCCACCGTTTTAGTAGAATGGACTGCGGCGGCTAGTGTTAATGTCATCGGGTATCAAATCCGCTGGAAATATGCAAACCTTGTAAGGGATGCTCATTATAGGTATCTAACAATAAACGGCAGGAACAACACTTCATTAGTTATTACGGGGGTTAGGGAAAGTAGAGGCAATGCAAACCAGTATATTGATATTGATATTCGCTCTATCACACCATTAAAGGAAGGCGAATGGACGGTCGTCGAAGACGGTCACGACGTCATCGGCAAATCGGAGGCTCCAACAGATCCAAGCAGCCCGACCGTTGCTGCGGTCGAGAACGGTGTTACGGTTACGTTTTCCGAGCATCCCGATTTAGACTTTCTCAATTACCATATCTGGGTTCAGACATCCGCCTCGGCTCCGACGCATACCGGAACCGGACCATTCACGCCCATCGCCACAACGACAACGAGCGGCCTTACAAAGACGATTCTAGGCCTTGATCCATCAACGACCTATTACGTTTTTACGGCGGCGATGGATAGTAGTCGGCTGTTCTCGGATATTGTCGCGACAACTCCGGCGACGATCAGCCCATCGGCAATCGCGGCTGGAGATATCGAAAACTTGGGATTCTTAGCAACCGAAGATTCGATTAATTTAGGGACTGAAGGCAATGGCGGCGTAACGACAGGAACCATTTTGCCTGTAGGAAACACGGAAGCAACCGACAACGGCACGACAATTGACACTAGCGGCAACATCGATTCTGAAATTAATTTAAACACGAACGGTGCAGTCGCTGTTGGCAAGACTAGCTCGAGCAGCACGACATCGGGATTCTGGCTCGGTACGGATGGATCAGGCGATTATGATTTCCACATCGGCAACACGGCCAAAAGTCTACAGTGGGACGGGTCTGTTGGAAATTTAAGTATTACGGGAGATGTCGATATCAACGTCGATAACGCTTTCTCTGTTTCCGAGAAAATCCTAGCGACTGGCAATACTTCATATAATACATGGCAAGGACCACCAATTTCAGGAGCTGGCTTGTTCTCGCAGAGCCCAGAAGGCTCTGACTCATCAATGGGTCTGCTTAACGTCGGAGCCGCTGCCAATACAGATATAGATTTATTCGCAGCTTTTACGGATGGCACTTACGCATCTAAGACTGCGGTCGGCGGCGAAAGACATTTCGATATTGAGGCTTTCGGATATGACGGGAGCAACTATAAAAGAGGCGGAACGATACAGATAAAAATACTAGGCCCAGTGTCTAGCAGCCATACCTATGCTAGGTCGGACATAGGGATTTTTCCTAAATCGACAGCAGGCGGTGGTGACTCTTATCTATTTACGCCAAGTGGGTTAGTGTTTAAACGTAGTGCTGGCCTGTATGAGGCAACGCTGCGAAACGATGGGGCCAATGACAGACTGACCGCTGAAAATTTTAGGGTAGCCTACGACTTGACCATCGGTGGTGCTCTTTACGACGGCCAATCTACGCCTAGCTCTGGCACATCAGGCCAAGTTCTAAGCTCGACCGGAAGCGGAACGCAATGGATTGATTCTGCCGCTGGACTGTGGACGCAGTCAGGTTCGGATATTTACTATGACACGGGACGGGTCGGCATAGGTGCGGCGCCTACCGCTCCCCTTCAGGTGCAAGCAGATGCCATTGCCATTAAATTAGACGGTTCATCAAATACAACTCGCAGTATTTTCTTTAGGAATACAACTTCATCTAATCCTGCACAAATTTTTTCAGATGGATCATTGCGTCTGTTTACGGAAGACTCCGGAACAGATATTCGTTTTCACACGAATAGCAACGGCTCTACCAACGAACGCCTCCGCATAAACTCCACAGGCATAGACGTTACTGGCAATGTTTCATTAGCAGACAACGGTAAGGCTACGTTCGGTTCTGGTGATGATCTACAGATTTATCATGATGGTAGCCATGCAAGGTTGCGAGAAACTACTGGTGATTTTAGAATACAAACAACCTCAAGTGGTGTTAACGCATTAGTCGCCAAACAAAATGCCCAAGTTGAGATTACACACGCAGGTTCAACAAAACTAGCTACAACATCCACAGGCATCGACGTTACTGGCACAGCCAAGGCTGATGGGTTGACTGTAGAAGCAAGTATTTCTTCGACTGTTTCGTCTGCAACAGGAACAGTTGGAAGGTTTATAAATAACGCAAATTCTTCTGATGCTGCCATTGTTGATATTGTTGGAGGAAACACAAGTGCAACAAGCGGAGAAGCTATTTCGGCTCTTTACTTGAGTGATGCAAATGCAAACGGTAGAGGTCGTGTCGAATATAGCCATCAGAATGACAGTCTTGAGCTATATTCAGCGGCAGTTCCTAGATTAAACATTGCCAACAACGGCGACATCAGCTTTTATGAGGACACAGGTACTACGGCTAAGTTGTTCTGGGATGCGTCTGCGGAGGGGTTGGGTATTGGAACTAGTTCTCTTACAACTGGAGCAAACTTAACTTTGTCTGGTCAAGGATTTGGTACGGTTGGTGCAGATAGTGGTAGCATTGCGTTTGGTCAAAATGCTTCTTATCAGGGCAGGATTTATCAAGACAATGCAACGAGTGATTTCTTTATAGAAAACACATATTCTAGCGGCGACATTGCCGTTAAAACTAATGGCTCTGAACGCCTCCGCATAGACTCATCGGGCAACGTGGGCATCGGCACTACGTCGCCAAGCAGTCCTTTGACCTTAAATAAGGATACTGGCACTACGTCAGCGTACAGCACTGCGTCAATTGCCAGAATCGACGGAGGAGCAGGTTCTAATGAAATTGGTGGAATTGGTTTTGGTTACTACAACTCAGATTACAATGGCTACAAACCACACGCTTTTGTTGGCAGTGTAATTGAATCTTGGACTAACTATTCTAAGGCGGGATTGGTTTTTGCGACACGAGGTGTAGATACCAACACCGAACCAACCGAACGCCTCCGCATAGACTCGTCAGGCAACGTCGGCATCGGCACGCCGTCGCCTTCTAGTCAACTTACGATAAGAAACACCACTACACAGCTCGCACCTGTTGTTACGTTACTAAATGAATCGTTTGCGGGCAATGAAGGTGGTGCTATTGACTTTGACTACTCCCAGACACAACCCACAGCTGCAAGAATAAGCACGGAAAATGATGGTGCATTTTCAGCAGACTTACTTTTTTCTACAAAAACAACAGGAGCTACTGGAAACTCTTTGCAAGAGCGTATGCGCATAGACTCGTCAGGCGACGTCGGCATAGGCACTGCGTCTCCTGATCATAAGCTTTCTGTTTTTGGAGATTCTAGCGGAAATCGCACGGAAATTGGCATAGATAACATCGACCAGCGTTTAGTTCTCGGTGCATACTTTGAAACTGGAGTTACTCAGTATTCCACGATTCAGGCTACAAACAACGCAGAATCCTCTGGAACAAATTTAGTTCTGCAACCCGATGGCGGAAACGTCGGCATAGGCGCGACGCCCAATGACAAGCTACACGTTCAAGGTGTCGCCAAGATCACTACAGCTGTTCTCACTCCGTTGGTGAAAAGCGGAAACGCCTCGGGAGGTGTTGTTCTTCAAGGTGGAAATTCAGGTGGAGCCAATATTGAGCTTTACGGAGAGTCACACGCTTCAGTCGCTAACGACGCCTACTACGACGCGGATGTTCATAATTTCAGATCTGCGAGTGCGGCTACTGCTTACGCCACGTTTGCATATGCCGAGATAGATTTCACACGAAATCTGAACATGAACAACTACAACATTACTGGTGTTAATGCGTTGCATATAAACGATCCCGGCGTCAACGAGGGGATTCAATGGTCAAACGGAAATGGCTGGGGAATATGCGAAGCTCCAGACAATTTGAGCAATGCCGCTGGTAACCTACAATTTACTGACTCAGGCAATCGACGAATGACCATCACAACGTCTGGCGACGTCGATATTCCAGTCGGGAATCTATACGTTGGAAGACCAGCAGACGCTTGGACAACTAGTTCGACATGGCTATCCATGTTCGGCGGCGAGATAAACACTGGCGGCTCTTACGCCGTGACCATCAATTCTAACGGCTACCGTAACACAAGCAACACATGGACTAGCTTGGGGATAAATAACTACACCGGAGCCTCACAGATTTGGGCCTATCCAACCGGAGTCATCACACTCAACACCAGTTCATCGCATGCCACCGGAGCAAGCACAGTCGTAAATGAGCGTTTAAGGGTGGCCGCGAATGGGCAAGTGAGTATCGGCACCACCTCTGGCGGCTACAAGCTAAGGGTTGCTGGAAACGGCTTCTTCGACGATCAATTAACACTCGGCAGCAATGGTTCTGAGGGCGGAGAAATTCGTTTACTAGATTCCAGTAGCTCAACCTCGCAAGCCGCTTATTTAGACGTAGACGCGGCCAACAATGCTCGCTTTTTCCAAATCGGGAATGGTGACATGAAGCTGGGCAACCTAACCGGCGGAACGGGCAACACCAAAATTTATTGCAACGCCGATCTGAAAATCGACGTCAAATCCACGCAGACCGAAATAACGGATCAGCTCTATGTAAGCGGCTACGCTGGGAGCGATTCGATTGTCACAATCAATGGCATCGACTGCGGCGGTGGAATGCTTGTTCAGGGATCGCTTGACGTTGATGTCGATCTAGAGGTGAGCGGCAACAAAAACTTCCGTATCGCTCATCCAGTTCGTGAAGGCCACGATCTTCGCCATACGTGCGTGGAGTCGCCACAAGCGGATCTGACCTATCGCGGGAAAGCAACGCTCGTCGATGGTACGGTTCAGCTCGATCTCGATAGCGAGTTTGGAATGACCAGCGGAACCTTTGCGGCGTTAAATGACGACGTGCAAGTGTTCGTTCAAAACGATAGCGGATGGGATGCCGTTCGTGGATCTGTTAGCGATGGGGTTTTGACGATCACCTGCTACAATTTGGACTCTCACGATTCCGTAGGCTGGCTCGTTATCGGGCGGCGGACCGGAGTTGAAATTGAAATCGAACCCGAAACAAAAATCAAATGACAATAACTGAAAAAATCACAAAAATTGACGCTGATCTCGTTGTTCTTGACGAGGAACTAGATACGGCTCGCGAAAGACTTAATGAATTGACCAGAGAAATTCGCGATCTCAACGAACGCATCAACGAAATTCCGAAAGAACGTGCGACGTTGAAAGAAGTTAAGACCACTTTGGAATCACTAGACTCCTAGTAATTTCAGAACGTCTCCACTGATAAAAGCGAGAGCCCCCAACCGCTCTGGAAGGGGGCTCTTTGCTTGGTTTATACCTTGGTATAGGTCGGCTCTTTAAAAGGCCTTACATGGCCTATCAGGTCTTAATCCTCCGCCACTGGCTCGGGAGCTTCTGGGTCTTCGGGCTTTTTGAATGACTCAGCTATTAGCCTGACTTCGTTGGGCGTAACCATGCTTATTCCGTTGAATGGAAACGGAGTAATTTCCTCACTCCCGTCGATGACTTCCTGTAGAGCGTTTGCGACGCTAATTGCGGTTTCGGAGGCCATTGGCACGTTATGCCAACGCCTCAAGACTTTCTCAAGATCACTCATTTTCTAATTCCTCGATTTCTTGGGCTATTTCTTCCTTTACGGAGTGTATGGTTTCTTTAACGGACTTGACTGATTCGTCAGTCTGAGCAGCAGTCCATCCGGCTTGCCACTCATTAGCCTTTAGGCTTGATGATGCGTATGGACACTGATTATCTTTATGATAATCCCTGTATCCTTGGTGATATATTTTACTATTCATATAGTTTAGGTTTATTGTGTTATAGATAGTTCCTCCTGGTCGCCTTGAATTTCTCCATGAACGGCAGAAAGAATGTCAGAGTGTCTGACTTGTCTGCTCAATCTCAATCCATTCATACTGGTAACTCGGCTTATGGCAACATAAAGAAGACCAGTAGCGAATGGTTTAGTCGGTGGCAAGTCTATATAAACTTTTTTTATAGTAGATCCCTGCGAACTATGTATGGTCATAGCCCACCCTAGGACAACAGGAAAGGCTTTGAATTCTCCAGATTTTACCTGCTCCAACTCGGAATTTCTACCTATTGTCCATTTATGCTGAGTCCAAACCTTCTTCGGAAGATTTATCATGCCCTTGCCGTCTACATCGATCAGCATTCTTCCGTAGCGATCTACTCCATAGAATGTCCCTTGGTCGCCATTAACGCATGTTTGATGGTCGCCTTCGGCCTTCCATGATCCATTCGCCTTCACAACCACTCTAGCCCCCCTGCGAAGCATTAGTGGCTGCACAGGATCTTCGCCCTGCCATTGCTTAGACTCGGTAGTGAACTCAATCTCTTGGCCGTGCAGCTTTGCTAGTTCGCGCAGATTGACTCGCTTGGCGATAGCTCGGTAGGGAGTTAGCGTAATGCTACCAGGCAAAGGTCGCCCGACACATCGATTGAGAATACGCAAATCTAGGTTAGATTGCTGGCCTGTCCGGATTCTAGAGAATAACTCTCCCTCGGCTCTGGATTGTTGACGAAAAATTCTGGTTAATCGGTAAGTCTTAATGCCCTTCAGGCACTTGGCCTCGGATATTCCAAACGGGAATTTATACCCCCATGATTCCAACGCCTCAGAGTCTCTCTGAGAGCTTACTGGTGGGAGTTGACCGTCGTCTCCGACTAGGAGTATTCCGGCCCCGCCAAAAGCGTTTGTAGAGCGTCTGGAGTGCTGTAAGGCACTGTTTATAAAGTCTAGCTGGTCTGCCCTGAGCATTGAGCATTCGTCAATGACAATCCAGTCGGCTTGGGCTAGGGGGGCAGATCGCTTTCCACCAAAATACCTGGTAGATACGTCCGATTGCCTAAGCTTTGTGGCTTTTAGACTTGGGTCTAGTGGATATTGCGATGGCATGCCGAATGTCTTGTGGACTGTCTGACCGCCAACTAGGGACGCCGCTAGTCCGGTAGGGGCACAATAAACAATCTTGCTCGAGGATTTGTATAACTCACGAACCACAACGCTTTTACCCGAGCCAGCGGGACCAGACACACGAAGGACTCGTTCAAAGCCCGACCGAATGGCCTTAACTATTTCTAACTGTTCTCCGGTCAGATTCATTTACACCTAGTATGACTGGCAAACTTCTTCATCGAAACTTTACTGTTATATATGTGATTGCTCACCTGCTTCTCGGATAGGTTAACGATGATTGCAATTTTGCTCAACGAATTGCCTTTTGCGTAAAGCCTCATAATGCATCGAGCCTTACTCGACTTTAGCATATCTATAAGGTCATACAGGTCCGAGTAACTCTCTTGGTAGTATTCAGTTTGATCGTTTATCGGGATTGGCGAGACATTTGGCTGATATAGATCCTTAGATGCATACCAAATAGCCGTAGATAAGTACGGTAGGTTCCATTTATCCGTATTGCGAAGAGGCAATATCCTTAACCAAATTTCACCTTCGGCGTCTCCGGCATCTACTGCCCCTGCGGTTTTGCGATTAACAGATCTGCCAGCGATTGATATTATCCTTACCAAAGTTTCGTCGAGAGCCTCTAGCCTTTGCGACTCGGTAATTAGAAACTCGGCTTTATATCCTGGCATGTCATCAGACCAATACCTATGACCATCCGTTTCTATTGTTCCTATAGGGGTTTTGAAAATCATGGGCCATATGGGTTGTGGGGTAAATAAACTGCATGTGTATAGTCGCAAGCGTTTGAAATTGAAGTAAGGTCAACAAATAGTTTTTTGTTCTTAGCCATCTTAGATGCTTTTTCAGACTCACTTCTAAGCTTGTTCTTAATCTTTTGATTTATGACCTGCCTCTCAAGCACGTCCATCCTCTCTGGGCCAACGACCTTACCCTCTCTATGTGATGCAGCAGCCCTAACTGCTTGTTCGCGGCTAGAATGAGAGGAAACAAACCCCCACTCGTTTGCAACGATCCAGGGCTTCTCTGTCTTACTCCATGTCTTTCGATTATATTTAGAGTTTTTCTTCATCTTCTAATTTATACCCAGCCGCCCACGCGATGTACACGGAGTTTAATTCTTCCTCATTTAAATGCTGATTTTTATATACCAAAATATCGGCATTTCCAAAGCTTAGACAATAAAGTCTCCACATATCGTCATCAACTTCCACTTTTAAATTTCGACGACTCACAGGCATTAACTCTCCATGATGCTTTCCACCTAGCAAAGGAGCAACAGACTCGGGTCTTTTGGAATTGCTACTTAGCAAAATCCTGATCTCGTTAGTCAGAATCTCTATATTCTCATACATATTGGTCATCTTCCTCTCTTAATTTGTCCTGCACGAGCTTTGCATATCCTTGTATATCCTCATATGTGTCCAGATGTTTATAGTCGGCGGTCACCGCTCGGCTAATCTTACTTAGTATCATATCAAAGGCTTCGCATATATCAAATGGAAGCTGTTCATAGTTCACGCCTTCACGGATAACCCGCTTTAGCCTCTGTGCTATTGCAGCGTTATCGGAAAACCTTCCATAGGTTTCGCCGCGTTTTTCTAATGTTCGTTCTAGCATATCAGTATTCTCTTATTCTTATCTCTCTAATTCCGAAACGAGAGAGTGCCTCTGCACATTCCGGACAAACGTACTTGTGACCATAAACCCAGACAATGCTAGGTTTTATAGTCATCTCTAAAACCTTAAGCTTGTCGAGTAGTCGCATCTCGGCATGCGTCGATTTGCAGAAGTGTGTCTGATCGCCTGTAGGCAACTCTAATCTAGCACAAATATGGCCAGTGTCTTCGCAATCATTCGCAGCAGTTAAGAAATCAGCCCCAACGTAGCATCCGGCGGCAACGCCTCTCTTTTGGCAAGTGCTTTTAGGATGTACCTTCAATCGTAGATATTCAAACTCGGTCATTTTATTAATGAGATCCAGGTTCTCTCGTTAGGTCTATCCAGCTAACATTATTTATGTCCGACATATAACAGTCCTGGGCATACGGCCTATCTCTGTCTGGGATGCTTTTAATCGTCCAAGACTTGTGGTGATGTCCAAAAACGACCGCAGCATGGGTCATTGCTGGATTCAGATACATATATAGGAACGGCTTTGGCTCGGCATTGTCCCATGAGTGCTTGGCACAAACTATGAAGTTTGACCCAAATGGCCAATCGGTCCTGTCAGTGAAATTGTAGCCAAGGCCCTTAATCTCCATCCGCTTTTCTTCGCCGCTGTGCTTGCTCTTTACATAGCAATCACCAGAATCGGCATACTCCTTCCACTGATCGTGAGTAGGCCTGATCTTTGTTTCAGGGATGTGTACTATATAATCCCGGGATTTCCACCAGTCGGCGACAACTTCGACGGCCCTCTGGCTTTTCTTTAGTCTTTCGACAAACTTAGTTTCCATATTTTATTTTGGTTTTGTTTTTATAGTTCCATTAGATAGTTAGTAGCCACCTTGCCGTGCTCAACTACACCACATGCGATGGCCGGATGCGGCCCATGCTTACCATAGGCCATTGCGTAAGATTTCCGATCTATTCCGTTGCCTACCTGCATGCCAAAGACACGGCAATTATCGCCCGTATGCCACACCACTCCACATTCGGAATGGTGATGGCCTTGGACATAAGATCTCATGTTGTCCTTGGCTTTTTGAGGAGCCTTCTTGCCTTCGCCGTGGCAGTAGCGAACGTCATCTATAGTTACGTCTTCAACAAACTTCCATCCAGGTGCGTCAAACATTTCGCCGTAATCGCGAACCCACCTGCGGGATATACCCGCAGAGTAGGCCTTGCGATGTACGATGCGATCATGGTTTCCAATGCAGACGTATGCCTCGGGAAATGCCTTATACCATTTCTGTATCTCGGTAATCGCCCGATCTAGTTCTTCTCCGGCACTGAATCCATCTGGGTCTGTCTCATGAAATGAGCTATAGTGATTATCCACCAGATCTCCTATAAAAACAACCTGGTTACAACCGCATCGGCGATCAACATTCTTACAGAAGCGTAGATACTTCTTCAGCGTGAATGGGGCGTGTAGATCGCCTATGGCTAGAACCTTCATAGCGATGGAAGGCCAAGTTTATTGAGAGCTTGGTTTAGCTCAAAGTCCCTGCCGCAAGCATCAGATGGCCTGTAGTCTTTTGTCATTTCAAACAGTTCACCTTTGCCGCGAGGATTTGCAGAATTCCACCAGATTACTGATGCCGCCCAATTAGCTATAGTGCCATCGGTTACGTGTTTGCGGATCTCATAGACCCAATGCAGTTGAGGCTTCCTTTTGACCTCTTTTCTAAAATCAACCATCTTTTGGGTTTTTTCTAATAATGCCATAGGTTTTATTTATCTCCTTTATCACTTCTTGAATTGGTTGCTGCATTAGCAGCGATGTGAGGTTAATGATTGCTGCGAGTTCTACGGATGCTTCCCGTAGCTCGGTAGATGGCTCTGGCTCGCCCTCTGGGCCTGGATTAAGATCGACATGAGCATTGACCTTGCTGGAGTCAATTAGCTCATACACGTCGCGACCATCGACTGGTTCACGAGGCTCAAAACCACCGCTCTTATAGTTTGTTCCGATTCCATAGTCGCCTTGACTCGGTACAATCGCAACGAATTCCGTACCATCCTTTCTCTCAAGAAGGAGGCGGGTTACCCCGCTCTCCCTTATCTTGATAATGCTCTTTATGCGGCCTTGGATATACTGCACGGTCAAAACGCTAGATCTTCGCCGACTGAGACCGTCACAGATGCTTCCTGAACGGTTGCAGTTGGCTTGTCGATGTTTTCATCTACTCGTTGTATAAACGTATCGATCTCCGTATCGAAGGCGGCTTCCATGCTCGACGTGTCGCGTACCTTGCGACCGAACTTTTCGCTGACCTCGGCCTTTCGCAAGCCAGTAAACCACCTCGCTTCCGAATCGTAGGGCCAAGTCTGAGTAATCCTTTCGCCTGACTGAGTTATATACAATGCAGTCGGAACAACGGTCTTTCCATACTGGTTTTTCCAAGCTCGCTTCTCATTCAAAGCAGCTTTCAGCTCAATTGGCTTATTGAGATCTATACCGCCAAGGATATTCGCGACCCCAAGGAAATTGCTTTCATAGAGCTTGAACTGAGCGGCGTCATCGTTGTCTAAGTAGATCGTGAAGAACATGTCCTCGCCTAACGGCTGTACGGCTGCTCCAGCGACCTTTCCTATAAGTGACTGTTTAAACCAGCCTAGGGTCTTCCCCTCTTTATCTCCGAAGCTCCAGTGACGAAACTCGCGGCCATCGTTAATATCAGGATCGGCATCCGCTCCTGGAACCTTGGCAAACCATTTGCCTTCGGATTTAATGCTATAGTATTTTTTCATATGTTTATTTTACTTGAGGTTAAATTTCACATTTTAGGCTTATGATATTCGGTATTTCAGGCTGCTTATCGACCCACTCGTCGAAGCCAGCCAACGAATTAAACCCTAGCATGTTTATATCTTGTCGCTCTTTGCCTCGCTCAACGACTACGACAACGCTGCGAACAGCATTTCTGTTTAAATTGGTTATGATCGATTTATCTTTAGTGTATTCTTTCATTGTGATTTTGATTTTTTGTTAATCTGCCTTAATTTTTTTTCATCCGCCGTTTTCAATTTATGACAAGGCTTACACAAAGCCTGTAAGCCCTCTGTTTCAACGTACAGCCGCCGCAGTACCTGATCCCAATTGTACCCCAGAAATCCCTCACAATCGAAACCGTCGATAGGAACGACAGGCTCAATGTGATCGACCGCCATGTCTTTTTGTGGAAACAAGTTGCCACATTGCTTGCATTTATGAAGCTTGCACATCCTGCCAGTCGCCGGATTCACGCCCGTTTTGATGTAGGCGTCCCGCAGTGCTTGGTATTTAGCTGGCCACTTGGCCCCTCTAAGTGCACTCATGATAAATGATCGGAATCGGGCCAAAGTCCATTGGCCGTTAGCATACGGTTTCTCAACCATTGTTCATGATGTCGCGAATATATTCGGTTCCGATCTGATCAATCAACGGCACTAGGTGTTCGTCTTGGCCCTTGAAATAGATCTTCATCTCTTCATCAGCCACTACACCGACGACTACTGCGTCGCAGTTGTCGAGTAGGGTCTGTATGGTTCTCTCATAAAGTTGTTCGTTCATCTTAGCTTATTCACTATTAGGTATAAATTGCAGCACGCGTCGAAAACATCTAGGGCATGCTGTTGCTGGTCTCGTGTCCAGCGGCGAATTCCGGTTCTCCCATCCTCTACGGCGATCACAATGGACATTATGTTCGGCATATAGTCTAGGCCTTCACGCTCGCGAATAATGTCAGCTTCGACTGCTAGCTGGGCACAGTCCTTTATATAGGCTTTTGCCTCGGGTTTGCCAACCGTCACAGATCGCGTCTTAAAATCCATCAGCACGTATTGGCCTGCCGAATCCTTAGCTAGTACGTCAATTGTTCCAGCCGTTTTACGGCGTAGGCAATAGCAGATGCTTTCTGCTGCGACTAATTCATGCCCAGTATCTCGGAACCACTTGGCAAATGGGTTAACATAGGTCGCGTATGGGCCACTGTTAGGGCTTAGATCGCCCTGAGCCATCCGGTCTAAGTGACACTCTAGTGCCTTATGCACCGACGTGCCAAACTCGCTAGAGGTGACCTCACGACCGTCAACGTCTTGACGCATCCCGTATCGCCGACGCTCGCATTCTTCCCAAGATATACCGCATTGGGCCATGTCCCAAATCTGACGCCTCATCCAGCCGGACAAGAAGTCGTTTGGAAGGCACCCAAGCATCGTAGTGACACTTGCCAAAGCATTAGACTTCCTAGCTTGGGTTGGCGTCGTGACGCTCTTAAGTAGCCTTACATCGCCACTAGCGTTTACCTTATAGAAGTGGCTCATAGCTTTTGCCCTTCTACTTCCTTGCGATCCATGATCGCCGTATATACGTCGCCGTCGTCGTCATACCATCTGACAACTAAGCGACCGAACAACGTGATTCCCACTATTGCTACATGCCCCTCCAGAGAAGGACAGTACACGATATCATTTATTTCGATTTTTTTCATTTTGCAACATCCTCCTTTGGTGGCCCTTGAGCAATGGCCCAAGGCATTTTTCTAACTCGTCCCGTGCGATTTCGATGTCGCACTTGAGCCCGTAGATGTCCTGCTTATTCCTGAAGCAGTCATCCGTGCATTCATCTAAAAAGCTGATCAGGTGGCTGATCTCGGCGTGTTCGCCAACGGTAATGGGCTTTGTAAATTTAAACCTTTCTAAACTCATTGTCCTAATAATAATTAATAAATGCATTTGTACGCCATGCACTTACAAAAGTCTTACGGCTAGGCATCCGTCCGATGAAATCGGCATCGCTATCAGGAGCCATTGTTGGCCCTTCAAAAACTAGCGCATGACGCCGTCCTAAGTCTCTTGCCAGGCGGTCATAAAGATCGGCTTCGCAACTGTTGCCAATCAAGGCCAACGCGTTGCAAAGGTTTTGAATTTCTTCTCTTGAATACTTATAATCACGCATATTATTTTGGTTTTTATAACATAGGTACCCCCCCCGCCGACTTTTGAAAATCGAGGGATTGGATCTGGTTATTGTTTTGGTTAGTGGTTCCTATTAATACCAGGGTATTAGTGCAGTCGATAATCGACGATTCACCAATCACAATTTGGCCTAGGTTCCGGTTAGTGTACAAGTTTTGCACAAATTCTAATCTAGCGCCGGTCGATCTCGTGTCAAATCGTTTTATGCTGGTTTTGTGCTAATAAAGTGTAAAATGATTCCTAACCAATTTTACCGAGCAGCTAGTGCGCTTTAAAGAGGGGGACTTTTGGCATATGTAGAAAAACAGCCAAAATCGGGCGATAAATATTGAATTTATTAAAATGCCAGAAACGTACAAAAAATTATCTTTGGGATAAGGCCTAAAAATAAAAAATCAAAAACTTGGCGAGGCTGGTAGTAAAAAAAATTAACTCGGTAATCGACCCCTATAGGTGATTTCTAAGAATTTATAAAAAAGTTGTAAATGTAAATGAAATGTAAATTTACATGGTTTTTACATATGTAAAACAATCGTAAATGTAAAACAAATGTAAATGTAAAACAAACGTAAATGTAAAAAGAACGTAAATGTAAAATGAATGTAAATGTAAATTGATTGTAAATGTAAAAAATTTACATATGTAAATGGGTTGTAAATGTAAAAAATTGTAAATGTAAAAAAGTAGTTAACGCGCAAAACGCTAGCAAAACCGCAAAACGAGCGGAAAAACCGCCGTTTTTAGCTACCAGGGCACACGGTACCAGGGCACACGGTACCAGGGCACACGTCTACCAGGGCACACGGTACCAGGGCACACGGTACCAGGGCACACGC
>Ga0181411_1000059_pt1 | contig 32372 bp, 20 predicted proteins | sample 34SPOviralmetaG_FD_130114 | JGI IMG/M metagenome (GOLD analysis project Ga0181411, IMG submission 130114) | Marine viral communities from the oligotrophic San Pedro Time Series (SPOT) site, San Pedro Channel, CA, USA - 34 SPOT_SRF_2012-07-09 | ecosystem: Environmental > Aquatic > Marine > Strait...
CCATCTACCTTTTGAAGTATCCATCAGACTATCCACCTCTTGAACCATACGACAAACCAAATGATAACACATATCAGTGCTATACATGCTAATGTAATCATGAATATAAAGTATGTTTCCATATACTTATTATATCAGGCATGTATTGCTTTGTCAAGAAATTCACGAGGGAGTATCGGTTCACCAAAGAGATCTAATTGAAGTTGATCTGCATCCACCTCAACGTCATCTTTATTCTTACGAGCATGTAACCAGTAATATGTTCCATCTTCTCTCTCATAGAAGTAACTGGTATTGTGTGAGTCAATGCAGAGTACATGAAGAACTCTAGGATATTCAATCTTTCTGTTGGGATCTGGTTTTGTAGACTTGCCCATACCTGCATACATGGGTTCCTTACCACTACCATGAGCAGGCGGTAAGTCTCTCATGACATGCCAGTCATATCCAGTCATACTATTGGTCGATTACAGGTTTTTCATTCCTGAGTATATTATACAATTCTTGCTTCTCAGCACAAGAAATGGGTAGAAACTCTTTATTTGGATCAAAACCGGGATATCTGTGTGCTTGGTTGATGACGATTGACCCATTTGGTCCCGAAACTGACCGATGATAGGTGCCACGAGGTATAAAAAGTGCTCCATGACTACGATCAAGATTGACAATATGATAAGGACACTTCCAATTGGTGTTGACTAACTCAAAAGTTCGCGTTCCTGACACCACTCTATTGTAATCATCTTGATATGAATGAATATAAAACTGTTTTGCTCCTACAAAATCGTCTGGTGGCGATGTTGCAACACCTTCATGTACAACTAAATCGGATGCATTGGACTCTTCGACTGTAATATCATAAAAAATAACATTTTCAGTCTCCTTGAACACACGGTGTTTCCTAAAACTGACACTACTCATGAAACAAATCTTACTATATGGTTATTATACCATAAAAAAAGACTTTTGCAACTATCTTCTGACCACTACGACGTCTCCTTCGCCATCATCTTCCTCTTCATCGTCCGATGCATGAAAAACAAGTAGTTCTGTACCGCTTTGAACGTCTCTCATCTCTGGATGAACGTTAGATTGGATCGGTGTGTTCAATGCTTTGAACGATTCTGTCATACTTTTCCACATAAAGACGATAGCAGAGACCAAAGTCGTCATAAAAAGTAAAAAATAGAGGAAAAGTACGGTCGAATTCATTATTTTATCACATTTTTGAGATTTTTGAGATTTGAAAGATGTGAAAGGATGTCACCTTCGACTCTTTGAGTAATTTTGTCTAAAATATCGATATCAATGCCTAAAAATGGAGGAACAACTCCTAAAAGTCGTAAAAGACCGTCTACAAAGAACGCCAAAACAGTAAAACCAAGAATCATACTAAGAACAGTTGCATCACGATTGTGCTTTGCCATAGATGCCTCATCAATTGCCTTCGCTTCTGCCAATGCATCAGCAATCAGAGCATCAACCTGACTCTTTGTATAGGTTGTCTCTGGCATTTTGAAGTTAACCTTTGCAAAAACTTCAGAAATAGGTAAATTCTTCGTTATTTTGTCGGTCATAGTTACTTGAGGAGTAGATTTGCCCATGCTGCTATCACCAAAAGGGTCAAGCATAATTGATTATACCTCATAGTTGTATGGTTTTCCCCAGTATAGCGGTAAACTACCATACTTGTCCACCCATTGTTGGTAAACAGGGAAAAGTGGTTTGACTCTATTGTATAATTCATCTTGTAACCAGTATTTATCACTTGTCCACTGGTCTGGTAGACCCTCATAATGAGGTGCATTGGGTCCACGATCGGGACTATAGACATTTTCATGAATTTTTTTGATGTCATAGTCTAGGAAGTCGGATAATCTCTGCTTTTCTCTCTCTTGCTCGTCACCCTCCCACAATTGTTCCATTATGACGACATGAATCGGACAAACTCTTTCCCATTTCTCAATAACTTGAACATAATCTAAGGAAAGACTTCTTCGAGTTATCCTATCATAAAGACATTCAATAACCTCTTTTTCATTCTCCCACTGACGGGTTGATTTTTGACCCCAAAATCCTCCTATCTCTGACCATAAACGACGAATCGGGTCTCTCACTATCATAAGCACTTTGACATCAAACTCTTCAGAAAGTTTCCCAACTAATTCATGACAAAATTCTTCTGGTATCGAATAGTTTGCATTTGAAAAATCACCAACTGCCTGATATGAACAATTATTCTCCTGTAAACTTTCCCAAAGTCTTTTATAGTAAGTGATATACTTTTCTATGGTATAGGGTGCTTTCAGGAAGGCATCTTTGTCTTCCTGATTCAAGAACAGGTTTTTATTGATTGTTTGCTCTTTTCTGACTTTATGCTCTTCTCTTGATCTCCATCTGCTTTTTTTCCTTATTCTTTCTACTACTCCTGAAAATCTCTCAGTAGGATTCTGTAAAAGTTTTCTAATATATTCACTCTCTTTCTTCAATCCAGTATGCATATATTGATTATCTAATTGTAGAGTGTACCACAGGGGAGTGGTCGCCGACCATCCAGTACCCGAACTCATAATAAACTTTGGTTTCATATAGATAATATTACTACACCAAATATGTATGCTTCTAAGCAAACCTTCAGAGTACCTTTATGAAATGTTGGCGAGTAATTATAGTAAAGCGAGAAAGATGTGGAAAAAGAATATAAAGGAAGCGTGGAAGTATAAGTGTGCATATTGTGGGGAAAGGGCAGATACGATAGATCATATACATCCTCAAGCACATGGTGGTCAATCAGACTTGACAAACATGATATGTTGCTGTGAGGACTGTAATAAAAATAAAGGGCACGAATCTGTAGAGATCTGGTACTTCCAACAAGAGTTCTTTCAACAGGAGAGATGGGAAGCAATTGAACTATGGAAAGCAGAACTTGCACCTGCTCAACGGAAACGCTATATAAGAGGTAGGGGAGGAATTCCTACAAAGTGTATAGTTTTATGAGTTATTCTGTATATCTCGACGAAAAACGAATTTACCATCACATTAGTGAGGAAGAGGCATTACGACGACAGGAAATGTTTCGTCAAATGATACATGCCGGTGTAAAGAGTTGTTATTCACCAGAACAAGTGACAATTAAGTACGATTCTATATAATAGAATTAGATACAATATTTTAATGACATTTTCAGCAATTTCTTATTTCATGGCGAACCCACAGGTTTACATGTTGGAAGGTACATGGACAGAGCAGGTTACAACCGCATCTGGTTTGACAGAATTGCAAATGATGGTTATAATGCATATGATAACCGTGCCACTCGTTTTAGTTGGGGCATACTACCTTATTTTTGGAAAAAATGGAAAAAGATCCACTATTAGATGAATTGGCAGATGCGATAGCACAAGGTCCTGTTATTTTTACTCCTGACGATTCTTGGGAGGAGAAATTAGAAGAGGTCAAGGATGAAACTCGATAAAACTCCATTTACAATACAGCATATTAAGTCATGGAAACCAATTCGTTGGATCAAGACTCAATACAAGTCAATTATGACGAAGATTAGACATAGGTAAGATTTTATATAACTAACTCTGTGAGTTTTCGCCGAGGATTATAACTTAATATTTCTTTAAGGCGACAAAGGTCGCCTTTTTTTAATGGATTGTTGACGGAGTATAAATTACATTGTATAATGAATTGACAAACAGTTTCTGTAATGGCAAAAGGATTTAAGGTGGTGACTACTCCACCAAAAACTACAAACAAGGTTAGTAGTGATGAGTTTTCGATAGAGGAAGCAAGAAAATTAATTAAAGGTAAAGCAATTGTATTCTGTCTTCCCGGTCGTGGAGTATCATATACTTTTCTGAAGAACTTTGTACAACTCTGTTTTGAATGTGTACAGCAAGGTGCATCAATTCAGATATCGCAAGACTATTCTTCAATGGTCAACTTTGCTCGATGTAAAGTATTAGGAGCAAACGTACTCAAAGGTCCTGATCAGTTACCATGGCAAGGTAAACTCAACTATGATCTTCAATTATGGATTGATAGTGATATTGTATTCAATCTAGAAGCATTTTACAAACTTGTATGGATGGATAAGGATATCGCTGCAGGATGGTATTGTACAGAAGATGGTAAGACTACATCTGTTGCACATTGGTTAGAAGAGGACGAATTTGAACAGAATGGTGGAGTCATGAATCATGAAATGGTTGATGGTATACAGAAAAGAAGAAAACCATTCACATGTGATTACACAGGGTTTGGATGGGTGATGATCAAGAAAGGTGTGTTTGAGAACCCTGAAATGAAATACCCTTGGTTTGCACCACAGATGCAGGTATTTGATTCTGGTCAAGTACAGGATATGTGTGGTGAAGATGTTTCTTTCTGTCTTGAAGCAATCAAAGCAGGATTCGAGATCTGGTGTGACCCAACGATTAGAGTGGGACACGAGAAGATGAGAATTATATAAGTAAAGTTGTAATGTCAAATATACAACTAACTGAAATGGAAAGATACGATATATACTTACAGGGTGAGAAAGTCCGTTCTGACATTGATGAGGAAGAGATGCTAGAGGTAACTCAAGAATTCGCAGAACAATTCTATCGTGACGGAACTCCACACCCTGACGATATAGAGGTCAAATACTTAGGTATAGATACAGAGGACTAGACGTCCTCTTTTTTTTGTGTATAATTAGTACAGAGATAGTTTATTATGTCAACGTTGATCTGTAATTTACCTGCTGAACATGTGTGGGTGCGAAAGGAATATCTGAGAGATCATAAAGATGGTCATGGAGAGTTTGTAAAGGGTGTCTGGGTAACTGCTAAGTCAATGCCGGGTCGTGCTTTTTACTTTGAGACATATCTGTATGAATATGCTGCATTGTTTGATAAACTTCCAATCAGTGCATTTGTATCTGAACCAAAGACTCCTAATCCAGATATGAGTCTACCTAATTTACAATTCTGGAACTGTATGGATTATGGAGTCACAGCAATCACAAAATCGATCATCGGAAGTGCGGATTATGAAATTAATACCCGTGATCACGGAAGCATTAGAGGAGAATACATCTGTACACTGGACAACTACCACGACTCTGCAGATAGCATTGACTGCTCTACTTCTGAAACTCCTGCAGAGCACAAGTCACACAACCTCATAGCATTGGAGAATGGTCAGTTCGCTCTGTACCCCAATAACAGGATGAGAATCTATGATAATAGTCTAACCCCAGTAGAAGTGAAAACACCGGACTTCAAGGTCTCTACAGACTACTATCAAGTAGAGCATGGATATGAAAGAGATGGATTGGGTGATCAAGATGATTATTTCTGGAAAACTGCAAAGGATAGAGAAGAAGTCATGGCAGACATAGATGAACAATATTACCACCATTTCAATGATCAGCATCAATCAGACGAAAGATAACTCGTAGAAACTGTCTAAATAGCACTAAATACACGAGTATTCAATAAAAAGTGCCTCTCAGCAAAATATCAAGAGGTTTTAGGGATATTTCACTATCCTTCAAACGTCACCCTGTTACAAGGGATTTGCTTCCTTTGAAAAATGAGGATGCAATCAAACGTGCTGTGCAGAATCTTGTTAGGACAAAGATTGGTGAAGTATTTTTTAGAGATGACATTGGCACCCGTATCACAGGTGCATTATTTGAATTAGGGAACTCTGATTTCATTGATCCCATTTCTACAGAAATTGATACTGTTATAACAAACTTTGAACCTAGAGTCGATCTTACAGATGTAAGTGTTAACCCTAGACCTGATGAGAATTCTCTAGATATTGAGATATCGTACAACATCGTTGGTTTGTCGTTACCACTACAAACAATAAACTTTATATTAGAACCGACTAGACTATAATGGCCCTCAATCAATTCACAAATCTCAACTTTGAAGATATAAAAACTTCAATCAAAGATTATCTGAGACAAAACTCCAATTTCTCAGATTTTGACTTTGAGGGATCTAACTTATCTGTCCTTATTAATACATTAGCATATAATACCTACATTACAGCATATAACACTAACATGGTTGCGAATGAATCATTTATTGATTCAGCAACACTCAGAGAAAACGTTGTATCACTCGCTAGAAATATAGGATATGTTCCTAGATCTAAACGTGCTGCGGTATCAACTATTTCTATTAACATTACAGGAATCTCAACAACAAATACATCAATTAGTATTGATGAAGGAGTTATTGCAAACTCTGGTTTGAATGGTATTAACTATACATACTCTTTACCACAAAGAGTGACTGCTGCTTCTAACTTTGGACAATCTACTGGATTTCTTCAAATATATCAAGGTCAACTTTTAGAAAAACAATGGTCTGTAAACTTATCACAAGCGAATCAAAGATATATTTTACCTAATGATAGTATTGACACATCTACACTCAGAGTGTATATAAAAGAAGATGCATCAAGCACTATTGAAACCGAGTTCAAGGAAATTAACAGTATAGTTGGCATTACTTCTACATCTAATACATTCTTGATACAGGAGACAAGTGATGAAAAGTATGAATTACTCTTTGGAGACGGTATATTTGGTAAGAAGTTAGAATCAAATAATGTAATTAGAGCAACTTACATCAAAACTGATGGTAAAGAGGGTAATGGTGCGTCATCCTTCAACTTTGTAGGTGCAGTAAAAGATGAAAACGGTGCACTTATACCAACTGCTGTCGCAAGACTACGTGTTTTGACGCCTTCTGAGAATGGAGATGATATAGAAAGTGTGCAAAGTATTAGAAATTACGCTCCTAGAAGATTTGCAGCACAGAATCGTGCGGTCACTGCTACGGATTATGAAGCATTACTTCCTTCAATATACCCAAATATAGAATCAGTAAGTGCATATGGAGGAGAAGACCTCAATCCACCTCAATATGGTCGTGTCTTTATCGCAGCAAAACCAAGAAACGGTAATTTTTTAGCAGAATCTACAAAAACAAATTTATTGAAATCCCTCAAAAGTTACAGTGTAGCAGGGATTGTACCATCTTTCATAGACCTAAAATTCTTATATGTTGAATTAGATTCATACATTTATTATAATACTAACTTTGTTGGAGACTCTAATTCTCTTAGATCAAAGATAACTGATTCAGTAGAACAATATTCTAAGTCTGGTGAGTTGAATAAGTTTGGTGGTAGATTCAAATACTCTAAAATGACTTCGATTATTGATGGTGTTGACGATTCTATTACATCTAATATTACGAACGTATTGATTAGAAGAAATCTAAAATCAATGATAAATGTCTTCACACAGTATGAATTATGTTTTGACAATCAATTTTATCATGAATTAGATTCTTACAATATCAAGAGTACAGGATTCGGTGTCTCAGGGGTCGATGGAACGGTCTACATTGCCGATAAAGTGGTTGAAGGATCAAATATAGGTAATCTGTTCCTATTCAAAATTACAGACGACGTGGATGTCGAGATAGTGTCAACAAACTTTGGTACTGTTGATTATACGAAGGGTGAGGTGATTATCAACACAGTAAACATAACTTCCACACTTTTACCAGAAAATATTATTGAGATACAGGCAGTGCCATTATCAAATGATGTTTTGGGAAGAAAGGAATTATTTTTACAACTCAGCACTGAAAAAAGTAATTTTACAATGAGACAAGACTTGATCTCATCGGGAGCAAACGTATCAGGAACAAGATTTGATGTACAATCTAGTTACAGTAATGGAAACAAGGTAAGGGGTGCTATAGTAACAAGTTCATCAGGAGTTGGTAGATTAGTGGGATATGTCAATGGTCAACCTTATTACGGTGAATTTCATACTATGACAGATGGCACTAAAATGACCGGTTCTTCTCACTCGGTAAATAGTGTACAGATTCGTGATAATCTCACGACAATTACACCTGTGAATACCTCTTCTACCACAACATCATCTTCGTCATCAACAAGTTCATCGTCAAGCAGCAGTAGCGGATACTAATGATAGAAACCTCTTTATCCAGAGTCAAAATACACGAAGTAATTGAAAGTCAGATACCTGAAGCAATAGATTCTGACAATCCTTTACTTGGAACATTTCTAAAGCAATATTACATATCACAAGAGTTTCAAGGTGGTCCAGTTGATATTGCTGAGAATCTTACTGACTACAAGAGTGTTGATTTTTTAAATAAAGACAATCTTACTGGATTTACATCAACTTCTCAGTATACACAAAAGTTTTCTAAGACAATATATGTTGACTCTACTAAAGGGTGGCCTAGTAAGTATGGTTTGCTCAAGATCGATGATGAGATAATCACTTATACAGGTATAGGTTCTACTTCATTTACAGGATGCGTTAGGGGGTTTAGTGGTATTGAGAATAGTGAAAAAACAAACTCTCCAGAATACCTCACATTTTCTAAATCAGGTCTTAGCACTCATGCAGAGAATGCACAGGTCAAGAATCTAAGTAATATTTTCTTACAGAAATTTTTTAAGAAAGTAAAGACACAAATATCTCCGGGTTTTGAGGATAGATCATTCACAGGAGATTTAAGCATATCAAATTTCCTAAGACAGTCAAAAGACTTCTATACTGCTAAAGGAACAGAAGAAGCGTATAAAATATTATTTGGAACTCTGTATAAAGAGAAGGTTGAATTAATTAAACCTCAAGAATTTCTTTTCAAACCATCAGATGCACAATATTCTGTAAATGACGTATTAATTTGCGAAAAGATATCAGGTGAACCTGAGAAAATTGTTAATCAATCTGTTATTCAAGGAGATGTGAGTGCATCAGTATTTGAAGTGGAGAATATTGTTATTCAGGGTAAGACTTACTATAAAATAAGATTATCTTCTGATACAATTGTCGGATCTTTCAAACCCGTACAGAGAACTCACGTTACATCTAAAATTGATAAAGCAGACACTGTTATATGTGTAGACTCTACAGTTGGTTTTGCCAAATCTTCTTTTGTAACTATAGGAAGACGAAGATATGATTATACTGACAAAACTCTAACAGAATTTTTAAATGTAACTGGATTTGGTACCGCAAGTGTGGGTGAAGCAGTTGATTCGGGTGGGTTAGCGATCGCATATCAGAATGATAATACTTCAAGATCCACAGAACTTAAAATATTGAATTCTGTCGTAGGTTTTGAAGGAACAGGTATTCTTCAGCAAAAAGGTAGTGAATATAATATTAAAACTCTTGGTGTCAAGAAGACAGACCTTAGATATAGTGAGTGGTTAGAGAATATTGCAACAAAGCATGTTGTAAAAGATTTCAAGACAATATCTACAGGAAACTTTGAACTTATATTGACTGCGAAACATTATTACAAGACTGGAGAACTTATATCTGTCATAGACGCTGATGGTCAGAATCAAGATGGCACAATTACAGGTATATTGAATGATCAGGTTGTGTATATCAGTGCACCATCTCTTTTAGCGGGTAAACAGTATTACATACAGAAAAAATTAGAAAGACAAAATAATAACGTTGCAAATATTCAAAATACCTACGCTCAAGGTGATACTGTTGTTATAGCATCAAATAGTTTACCTCATTATCCAATAGATGTACAGAAGAGAATTAGAAACTTCAACACTTCTGGTGTTTCAACAATATCTCAAGTAATCACAATACCAGATCACAATTTACAACATGGTGACATTGTTCTCTATACTCCTAGTGTAACAGGATCTCCTGTAGCAGGTCTCAGCACCGGTCAATCGTACTATGTGACTAATCTATCCCAATCTACGATTTCACTCTCTCTATCAGCAGAGAACGCTCGTAGAAGTCAGTATGTCACTGTTTTTGATACTGCTGACATTGGAACTAATACAAATCACTCTCTTACTCCGTTTGAAGTTGGTTTTGGAACTATTGGTGCTCAAAAATTACTTCGTAAATTTACACAACCAGAATACGGTTCTACTAAGGATAAAACTGAAACTGGTAAAGGTGTAGGACTCTTTGTCAACGGTGTAGAAGCATATTCTTACAAATCTTCCGATAAAATTTACTATGGATCAGTAGAGACAATAGATGTATTGAATACAGGATCTGATTATGATGTAAATAATCCTCCTCGTATTTCCATACAGCAGAACGGACACGCGGGTGTAGGTGCATCTGTTATCGCTCATGTTAGCGGTAAATTAGAAGAGATACAAGTAACATCTCGTGGATTAGATTACAAAGGGACTCCTGATGTAAAAATTACCGGTGGTAATGGACAGGCAACTGCTGAAGCGAAGATGAGACTCGCTCCACATGAAGTATTCTTTGATAGTACCAGTGTTGGTGGTGTTTTGAATACTAGTACTGACAAATTTACATTTACTGGACCTCATGGATTCAAACATGGTGAAGAGATTGTCTACGGAACCGATGGTTCAACGACCATTGGAATTGGCACTACTCCGGGAAATCTTGTTAACAAATCAAGTTATTTTGTCATCAAGAATGACGACTTTACCCTATCACTTGCCAAAACCCGTAATGAGGCACTTGCAGGTATCACAACACTTTCGATTACAACCAGTGGTGGTGGATTGCATAAGTTTGAAACAAAAGAGTCTAGACTAAAAGTAGATAATATAGAAATTATTTCGTCAACTAATTTTGAAAATAGAGAAAACACTGTTGATAGTGTAGGTATTAATACGTTTACAGATGTAATAAACATATCTAATCACAGATACTCATCAGGAGAACTGATAAGATATCAAGGAGGAACTGTATCAGATATCTCTGGTCTTACATCTGGGAATGATTATTATGTTGTAAAGATTGATGATAATAATTTTAGAGTTTCTATTTCAACATCTTTAGTTGATTATGTAGAGATGACTCTACCCGGAACTGGAACACATACATTCAACTATCCACCAGTATCCGTAACTATTGATGGTACACAAGGAATATCAACTTCAAATGCGACTGCATCTGCTGTCATCAGAGGAGAAGTTGATGGAATTCACGTAAAAACAAAAGGTGATACTTTTGGTTCGCTCTTCATTAATGATAATTATAAACCCGATGCGGTGGTTATTGAAGGATCTAAATCAGCATTTGATCCTGTTATAATCAATGGAAGAATAGATTCTGTATCTATTAAGAGTGGTGGTAAGGACTTCTTCAGTGTCCCTGACATAATTGTGAATGGTGATGGTGTGGGTGCAAAACTTATTGCACGAGTAGCGAATGGTGAGATTGTGGGTGTAGATGTAATAACAAAAGGTGCCGGATATACTGAGAACGGAACTACCATCACTGCAAAAACTCCGGGTTCTGGTGTAATAATGTCATCCAACTTGAAGACATGGACTATCAACAATGTTCAACGTTACGCTAATTTTGGTGATGTAAAAGATGATGATGGATTTTATGGCGAACTAAAGGTGGCAGACAACGGATATCCTTACGTAAATTACTATGCTTCAAGAAAATTACGCAGTCATTTAGATGATAGTGGTACTGGTCACTCACCAATATTAGGATGGGCATATGACGGACATCCCATATATGGTCCATATGCGTTTGAAAATACTGATGGTAGTGGACCTCTAAAATATATGCAATCCAGTTATGCCAAGATATCTGGGTTATCAAGAACAAATGGTCCCGCTTTGACGGACTATGCTGCAGGATTTTTCATTGAAGACTATCAATTCCAAAAAGGATACGGCGACCTTGATGAGCATAATGGTAGATTTGCAGTAACACCAGAATATCCAAATGGCGTATATGCATACTACATTACAGTTTCTCCAAATCCAGTATCTAATATTTTCTCACCTTTCCAAGGTAGAAGAGAACCTATTTTTCCTTATATTATTGGTGATGTTTATAATTCTAAGTTATTACAGTATAACAATGAATTCACATCAACACAGGATTCTTTACCTGAAGATTTATTAAGAAACACTGAGAAATATAACTTAGAGGACTATTCAGGTGTTGCTGCTAGTGCAAAGACAAAAGTAAGTATCGCTAAAATAAAAAATACTCAAAAGGGATCTGTTGACTCTGTTAAGATTGTAGAGGGTGGCACAAATTATAATGTAGGAGATAAACTTACTTTTGATAATTCAAATACAGATGGTTTTGGTTCATTTGGTAAAGTTACTGAACTAGTTGGAGTTGCTGCAACTGTCATCACCTCTACTATAAAAATCAAGAAAAGAATTGAACTATATGCTAAAGGTAAAACTGTAACAGGTATTGTTACAACAGGTATACACGATTATGTGACTGGAACACCTATAAAGATTAGCGGTATTTCATCTGCAACCTTTAGTGGATTAGAGGGAACACATCCAATTAAAGTTGATTTTGTAAGAAGTGGATTAGGAACATCTCTCCTTGCAAGTGGTCTGACGACTACAATCACTCTTCGAGACGATATAGACATTTTTGATAATAACGCTATTGTGCAGGTAGGCGATGAGCAGATGAGAGTGATTGCACACGATCGTCTCAATCAGAAGATTACATTCTTACGTGCTCAGAACGGAACTACAGGTGTTGCACATACAGATAGAGCAGAAATCTATCAAAGAGAAAATAAGTTTACATATGAGATTGATAGACCAATAGATGCTGCAACTCCCATCAATGAATCACTCTTTTTTGATGCCACAACAAATATTGGTGTAGGTCTTACAAGTGGAGTAGGAATCGGCACTACAGTATCGTTCGTGGGTGCAGGAAACATATCTACCACCACATTTCTTCCAGTCAAGTCAATAAGACTTCCCGGTCACCCATTTGATCACGGTGATCCTCTAACTTATACACCTAATAATGGAACAAATTTATTATATTCATTTGATGGCAGTAATACACACTTCTTACCAAATACAGGATTATTTGTACAAAAAATCAATAATGATCTAATTGGTATAGTGACGAATGCTTATCAGATTGAAAACAAGCACGATAGAGTCTTTATAACTGGAAATGCCGGTGTAGGTAATAGTCATTCATTTAGAACAAACAGAAACGTTGCAACTGCTGATGCAACTACATTTGAAGTCACTGTTTCTACTGCTACAACGCATCATCTTGACAGTTTCGATGAAATCGACATGAAAATCGTTTCTGCAGGATCAAGTACACTTAATATTAATTACGACCCCGGAACAAAGTTTATAAGTATTGGTTCATCTAATAACCCACCAATTATAACCACAGTTGGTGAGAAACTCATATTCGATACTTCTGATGCTGATTTATCAGGAACACAACTTGACTTCTTCTTAGATCAAAAATTTACGAAAACATTTGTAGGTTCTGGTAAATCTACAGTAGAACGAACTGATAATCTCGTTCCCGGAATTACATCTGCAAGAACTACAATTCATTTAACAGAAAATGTGCCCGATGTTTTATATTATAAGTTCTCATCTGTTTCTAGCAAAATAGTCGATGTTGATGAAGATGTCACGGATTATGGTAAGATCATTGTAAAAGCAAGTGAATTTTCAGGTAAACATTCTCTAACAACATCTACAGGTACAACATTCTCATTCTTGACTGGTGGACTACCAGAAAGAGTTGGATATACAAGTGAATCGAGTATAATTTATACTACCACTTCTACAAACGCTCGTGGATCTATTTCAAGAGCTCTTCTTGAGGAAGGTGGACTAAACTACAAAGATTTACCAAAAGTTTCTGTTGCTTCTACCACAGGTAAATCAGCAGTGATATTAGCAGAAACTGAAACTGCCGGTAAATTACTAACCACAGAAATTTTAGAATTTGGATATGATTATCCTTCAGATCCAACATTAACACCTGAAGCATCTGTACCAAATATTATTACACTAAAAGATAATTTTAGTCTAAAATCTATAGGAATCACTTCTACCGGTTCTAAGTATCTAACTGCACCTGATATTATCGTTTACAACAGAGAAGATGATGTAGTGAACACAAGTATAGAGGCAGTAGCAAATCTTGCGGGTTCATCTGTAAATAATGTCCGAATTATCAATTCTGGTGGTAATTTGAAGAGTACAGACACTGAAGTTTTTGCTATCAACAATACAAATGGTGTTGGTATTATAAGTGCAACATATTCAGATCCTACTGTCACTTTGAGATTGCAGACACCTTCAGGTGGATTTACAACAGCACTGCCCTTACCATTCACAATAGGTGATGAAATTTTTGTTGAAAACATTGGTGTATCGACAGGAAATGGTTATAATTCTTCTGATTTCCAGTATTCATACTTTGTTGTAAGCGGTGTCAATACAAATGCAGGTCTTGTAAATCAGGCGACCATCACATATAATGTAAACAAAAATCCCGGAATTCATAATTTTCAGAATTTTGGTATTGTAACTAAGAAATCTGATATTGCACAATTCAACGCCATACTTGAGGAGGGTTCCTTCTTCTCCGGAGAAGAAGTTTATAGTGACAATGCAACAACAAACATTTCTAAAGGACAAGATAGTTCTACAAATATTATTCGAGTTGATTCTATTGATGGACTCGATGTCGGAGATTTAGTATCAGGCAGAACTTCTAGAGCATCAGGTATAATAGAAAGTATCACCCCAAATACAGGTAGATTCACATTAGGGTCTACATTGAAAAAGGCATTTGGTTGGCAAAAAGATACTGGTAAAACAAACGAGTTCTTCCAAAGAATACAAGATAATGATTATTATCAAAACTTTTCTTACTCTCTCAAATCTCTTGTAGGAATATCAAGTTGGAGTGAACCAGTTGAATCATTGGCACATCCGGCAGGATTCAAAAAACATTCCGATCTATTAGTTCCTTCAGTAGGATCTGTTGGACTTGGATCTACAGTTTCAGCAAGAGAGCAAGTTATATCTTCTATTGTTCTTATTGATAATGTAGCAGACACAAATTGTAAGCATGACTTTGATTTAGTCAGAGAAATTACTGACTCTACTCAAACTAAGAGTGATAAGGTTGTATTTCAATCAAATAAGTTTGGTAATGCTTTAGTTTGTAAAACAAACAGAGTTTTGGAAATAGATGATATTAGTCCACAATTCTATACCGATCCAAATTTAATAAGATCAGCAGAAATTGATACTTGGTCTGCTGCTGATTTTACTGCAGTAAAATACTATGCTCAAGTAGTCCTTGACTCTACTGCAGGTGTGTTGGTAAATGAAACACAGTATTCAGAATTTATTGTGTCACATAATGGTGTGGTATCAATGATCAATCAATACTCAGATTTATCAGATTCTTTTGATCTTGGTGATTTTACTGCAGATATGGCGAGTGGTCAGGTTTCAGTATCATTCAGTCCTTATAATAGCACCTTTGTTTATGATATAACGGTGTATCGTGAGGTCTTGAATCAGGGTGTGGGTGTTGGTACTACGTCCTACGGTGGTATAAAGAAAGTCGGTGTTTCAGCTTTTGTTGCAGCATCAGGTTCTCCTTCTGAACAGATCATTCAAACAATCGATGCTAATGCATTCAAGTCTGGAACCGTTCTTGTTGCTGTAACTGGAAATCCAAAAGAGAAGGAAATCTTAGAAGCAAGTTTTGTTGGTATAGGATCTACAGTTCAATATATTGAATATGGCAAGATGAAAGAGGATATGGATTTAGGGACATTCAATGTGGGTATGACCACCACAAATAATTTACAAATCAAATTTACTCCTACTGCAGGTATAGGTGTGACAATTGCAACACTGGCAACTCTTGTAGGTGTAGGAACCACTGTTTCTAACGGTATACCTTCTGGATCCTATGAGGTGGGTGATGCTTATCTACAGTCAAATAGAACTGAGATATCAGCATCTGGAACTCCTGCTGCTACTAATGTATCCTCTTTATCATATGGTAATTACACCAGTGTTAAATATTATGTGGAAGTTGAGAACGTTACTAATAACGAATATTCAACATTTCATGTCGCTGCTAACGCATACGAGGGTGATTCTAATTATGTCAAGTATGGAAATGTCTCTACTGGTCTAACTGCTAGACGAGATATTCAGAATACAGACATTATTGTTTCTGGTTCCAGTGTAATTTTACAATTTACTCCTATGGAAAATAGAGATTACATTGTAAGAGTATCTGAAATAAGAATCGACAAACCTGATGATGTTAATAACGATACTACAATAGAATACTAATGTTTAAAATAGGATCAGTAAATAAAAAATTCAATAAAGAAACTGAAACCTTTAGGTATTCATTTCACCTAACTCATAAGGGAGATCCTATCTTCCTAAAATCTTTTAGTGGGTCAGACACTTCTAAGGTCTTAATAGGTTCAGATACAATCGTATTGAATAATCATTTCTTCACTACAGGTGAGGAGTTAGAATATTTTGCAGATGATGCAGCGATAGGTATAGATCACACCAGTAGTGGTGTTGGTGGTGCCACTAGATTACCGACGAAGGTTTATGCTATAAAGGTCAATGAAAGTAAAATAAAACTTGCAGCAACACCTGCTTTAGCAGCAGCAGGAACACATATTGGGCTGACAACTGTCGGTGTTGGAGTAAGTCATTCCTTTACAGCAAAGAAACAAAATAGTAAGGTTATGGTAGCACTGGATAATATAATTCAGTCTCCTCTTTATAATAAGGTTGGTGCTGCTACTACAACAGTATCAATTTTGAACAGAGTTATATCACTATATGATGCTAGTATATTCAAATCATATGATCTTATAAAAATTGATGACGAGATCATGAGAATTCAAGTTGTTGGGTATAATGGTAATCCGAATAATGTGTTTGTGGATAGAGAATGGATGGGCACACAAACAGCAGCACATACAAATGGATCTACTGTTCAATTAGTAAAAGGTGACTATAACATTATCAAAGATAGAATAACTTTTGCTGATGTTCCTTTTGGTGGTATAAAGCAAACTGTTGGTGTAAGTTCAAATCAATTCAATATAGCAGCAAATAGTTTTACAGCACTATCAGATTTCTTAGTCACTGGATCAGAAGTCAGATTACGAAGTGTCAATCCTCCTGCACCTTTGGTGGGGAATGATAATTATTTCTTGATCAAGAATGGTGTTAATAATTTTTCTATCGCATCAAATAAAGGTGATGCCCTTGTTGGTGCTGCTATTACACTTACATCTGCAGGTATAGGAACTCATAATTTCTTATTTGTAGATACTTCAAATGGAAGTTCATTCCAAGGTAGATCTTTCATTAGATCCGACTACACAGGAAATGTGGTCATGGATGATGTATCAGGTGGTTTTACTGGTATAGCAAAGACATTTACAGTTACAAGTTCAGGAGTCAATACAACAGGTATTACAAGCGATTTTGGTGCTATACTCGTAAATAATATATTCCAAAAACCAGAAGTAGATTATGACTTTATAGGTGGTTCTGCTACAGGAATTACCTCAATTAGATTTACAGGTAACAGTACAAATACTATAAATTTAAGTGATGTAAATTCAAATAATTTACCTAGAAAAGGTCTTATAGTTTCAATAGCAAATTCGGAGGGGTATGGATATCAACAACGACAAGTGGGAACAGGAACCGCAGTGGTCACGGGATTTGGCACGATTACTGTTGCAATCGGATTTAGTGGATCAGGATACAGAAATCCTCCTACTACTTATCGAATACTGGTCAATGGCGGAAATCCTACGGTTGGGAGTTCTGGCACATTTACAGTCGAGGGGGGACATGTAAAGGATGTGTTTATGAATCCTGTGGGCACAGGATATACACATACCGATGTACCTAGAATTACTTTTGATAGTCCAGTTGGATATGATGATTTACAACTTATCAGTTCTTCAACAGGTATTGGTGCATCAGTAACTGTGAATGTGGGTGCAGGTCTTAGTATCTCGTCATTTAATTTGAATAATATTGGATATGGTTTCACACAAGGAGAACAATTACGTATTGCGGGAATACCGACTGTCACGAGTATTGGATCTACATTCAAAAACGCTGTATTTACAGTAACTGAAACAAGGGATGATGAATTTGCAGGATGGGTATTTGGTAAGTTACAAGTTTTAGATGATTTTTCTGAAGAATTTGATGGTCGTAAAAAAGTCTTTACAATGACTGAGAATAAAGAAGCTCTGAGTGTTGAGAAAAATGCAGGTTCACTTATAGATTTAGAGAATAACTTACTAATATTTTTGAATGATATTATACAAGAACCCAATGTTGCATATGTCTTTAGTGGTGGAACTCAAATTGAGTTTACTGAACCTCCTGTAGAAGGAACATCTCTACAAGTCCTATTGTATAGAGGAACTGATTCTGATGTTGCTACAGAAGGAGCATTACAAACAATCAAGACTGGTGACAGTATAACAATAAGAAAGAGTAATGGTGAAATTACTCCTGTCACACAGAATGAAAGAATTGTTGCTGCGATTACATCAAGAGATACATTAAGAACTAACATATATTCTCAGCAAGGAATATCAAATCAGATCTCACCACTAAGACCTGTAGTTTGGTGTAAGCAACAGGATGATCTAATTGTTGATGGTGCTATAGCAAGTAAATCAAGAGATCTTTATGATGCTAGAGTGAAACCTGCAGCAAGAATAATAAAGAATGTCAGCACAAGTGATAACTCCTTCTATACAGGGGGTGGGTCTGTTGTATTCAGCACAACAGAAGATCCTAATACATCAACATTTGATATTCAAATTGTAGATGCTGATAAAAATAATACTGGGTTTGGAACTACCACATTTACAAACCCTGTTGAGACAGTAACAGGAGTATCTGTTTCCGGAGATCATGGTGTGATAACTGGTATTGGAACAACTGCACAAGGAATACAGTTCAACATGCATATACCACTATCATCACCAATCAGAGATAATGCTTTTGGTGGTTTCACTAAGACAGGAATTTCAACTGGAGATTACTTCTTAGTAAGTAGATCAAATGTTGGAAGTGGAGTGACTGCATTATCTCAAGATAGAACAGTTGCTATTTCATCATGCTCTGACCTTATAGATACTGTGTACCAAGTGTCTCATATAGAAGATATCGCACCTATAGGTTCTGCATCTTCTGTTAGAGTTCATGTAAACGTAGAGACCGGTCATGGTCTAAACTTTACAGGACTAGGTTCAGGGGTTGGAAACTATTACGGTGACTACAGTTGGGCGAAATTCAGTTCATCTAGAACCACTGGAATAGCATTCACTTGTAATGCCTCTGATGGACTTACAGGTCTGTCTACTGCACCAACAATAGTTCGCACAACGAAACTATCACTAGATTATACCTAAATAACACTATCAAATTGTAGAGAATAATGCCTGCGATCATTACAGATCAAATAAGAGTATTAAATGCGGAAAACTTTGTCAACGGAATTTCAACCACGACAAATAGTTATTACGTGTTTATAGGGTTGCCGAATGCCACGGAAATTAATTCAGATTGGAATACCAATACTCCGGCACCTATTGATAACTTTGACGATCACGATAACATATACGATACACTAATATCTGCCAAGAAAATAAATTCTAGCGATGTTCTTCAAGTCATAAGAAAAATTTCTTGGACCACTGGAACAATATATGAAATGTATCGACATGATTATGATATTAATAATACAACACCACAGACTAATTCGTCGAATTTATATAACTCGAATTTTTATGTAATGAACTCAGACTTCAGAGTCTATGAGTGCATTTACAATGGAGCAAATCCAACTAATAGTGGTAAAGGAATTGCATCACTAGAAGAACCAACACATACTGATCTACAACCTAGATTAGAATCTGATGGATATCTTTGGAAGTATCTGTATACTATAAAACCAAGCGATATTGTGAAGTTTGATAGTGTGGATTATATTCCAGTCCCACAAGATTGGTTGAATAATTCCGATACTCTTGACGTAAGAAATTCTGCTGTAGACGGTAAGATTGAAACAGTAGTTATAACAGATACAACCAGTGCTGCTTATCAATTCAGTGGTACAAAGAATAATGTTCCTATCAGAGGAGATGGTCAAGATGGACTAGCATCTGTAACCTTTGTAAATGGTAAACCTACCTCTGTTCAGGTCACTAATGGTGGTTCAGGATACACTTTTGCAACATTAGATTTAGATTCAGTTGTTACAGGATCTGGTGCAGTATTTTCAGTTATAATACCACCACCAAAAGGACATGGTGCAGACATATACACAGAACTAGGATCAAACAAGGTTCTAGTCTATTCTAGAATAGAAAATAGTGATACAACAAATCCTGATTTTCCAGTAGGTAATCAGTTTGCTCGTATCGGAATTTTGAAGAATCCAAACATAAACGGAACTACTAATTTACTCACTGCATCAAGTGCAAGTGGAGTATATGGTCTTCGTCTTGCAGGAGCAGCATCTAGTACTATGAGTGTATCTGTTGATGGGCAGATTACACAAACAATAGGTATAGGATCAACTGCAGTTGGAAAGATAATATCATACGATCCAGTTACTAAATTCCTGAGATATTGGCAAGATAGATCTCTTGCTACAAATAGTTCTTCAGGTGCAAATCCCACCTACGGTTACCGTCTAAATAAGTTTACGAGCACTCCGTCAACAGGAGGTTCTATCAACGTTGTTGTAACAACAACTACAGGAACAGAGACTGTAGGAATTGAAACCACATTCACCGGTGTATCTACATCAGTGAATTCTAAAACATATTATTTTGGACAATCCATCAATAGCGGTATTGCTTCCCCTGAGATAGAAAAATACTCTGGTGATATCATTTACATTGACAATCGACCAGAGGTGACAAGAGCACCAAATCAAAGAGAAGATATTAAAATCGTCTTAGAATTCTAAAGATGCCACAGAACACCAACCTAAACGTCAATCCATACTTCGACGATTTCGATAAGAATAGGAATTTTAACAAAGTCTTATTCAAACCCGGAACTCCTGTTCAAGCAAGAGAACTAACAACACTTCAATCTATCTTACAAGATCAGATTGAAAAATTTGGACATCATATGTTCAAAGAAGGATCCGTAGTGATACCCGGATCTGTTGCTTATGATGATCAATATTATGCTGTAAAATTAGAGTCTACATTTTTTGGTGTTCCTGTAGAGTCATATTTTGATAAATTAGTTGGATTAGTAATAAAAGGTAAATCATCTGGTGTAACCGCCATAGTTAAGAGTGTTCTAAAGGCATCAAAGTCCACTCAAAACTGCACTACAATATATGTAAAATATAGAGCAGCAAACGCTAATGACCAAACAACGCAAACTTTTCAGGACGGAGAAAATCTCGTCACTTTATCTGATTTTACTTTTGGTAGCACTACTACTACTGCAGGGTCGGATTTTGCAACTTGTATTCTAAAGAATGCTACATCAACAGGATCAGCATTTACTGTTGTTGAGGGTGTATTCTTTGCTCGTGGTGCCTTTATACAGGTAGAAACAGAAACTATAGTATTAGATCAGTATAGTAATAATCCATCATACAGAGTTGGGTTTCAAGTTGTTGAAGAAATTATAACTGCAGTAGAAGATGATTCATTATATGACAATGCTGCAGGATTTAGTAATTATACAGCACCCGGTGCTGACAGACTCAAAATTAGTCTAAAGTTATCTAAGAAACCATTAGATAATTTTCAAGATGAAAACTTTATTGAACTCTTCAGAACCAATAAAGGTGAAATTAAGAAAATTGAAGTAAGAACCGTATATAGTGAAATAGCAAAAGAACTTGCTAGAAGAACGTTTGATGAAAGTGGAGATTATTTTGTAACACCATTTTCCTTTGAACCTAAAGAAAGTCTGAATGATAGATACTCACAATTTGGTGTATTCTTCCCAGAAGAAACTACTGATGATACTAATACTCCATCTAAAGATATTGTAAGTATCAAAGTTGGACCCGGAAAAGCATATGTCAAAGGTTATGAAGTAGAAACATTTGGAGCATCATTTGTAGATTCTAAAAAACCTAGAGAAACAGAATCAGTAGAGTCCTCCACAGTTCCCTTTCAATCAGGAAATCTTATAAGACTCAACAATGTATATGGTGGTGCTAGTGTCGGTATAGCAACAACAGGATATGTTGATCTAAGAAGTGATAGACTAGGCACTGATAGAGATGAACCCACAGGTCAATCAATCGGTAGAGCAAGAGTATATGATTTCAAACTATCTGCAGGAGCATATTCAAATACCACATCTAATTTTGATCTATTCTTATTCGATATTCAAACAGACACCGAGATTACTCTTAATAATACCCTAGCAATATCAGCACCTGCATTAGTAGAAGGTAAAAGATCTGGTGCAAAAGGATTTTTGAGATCTCAGACAGGTAATATCTTAGCGTTACATCAAACTGCAGGTCAGTTTATTCAAGATGAAGCGATTACTGTTGATGGTATTGATAATGGTAGAATTATAACAAAGGTCACAGAATTTGGTGTAAATGATGTTCACTCCATCAGACAGGAAGTTGGTGTTCAAACATTCAGTGGTGATACAGTTCTAGAACCTAGAATTGTATTTGGTGGACAGTCATTCAACTTTACTGCTGCAGCAGCAAGTAAGTCAACTGTATCATCATCTTCAAATTCATGGACAGTTGGAATACAAACAGGAGACATCATTCAATATAACAGATCTGGTATTACTGGAACTGTATTGAATAGAGTCAAGACTGTTTCTCCTACAGGAACAAGTATTGAAGTTGAAGCAGTTGCTAACGTAAGTGATGTATGTACAGGATCTATTCCTACAGGAGCAATCAACGTTTCAGGATTGAGTGTAGTATCTCCAATCATTAGAAATTCACAGAGTGGATTCTTGTTTGCAGATATGCCTGATAGTAATGTAGAATCTGTTGATCTTACACGTTCGGATATATTTGTAAGAGGTGAACTTAGAGGAAGAACAATAAATTCATTAGGAACATTAGATCTACCCACTCTAAGTGGAACAGATTTTGTGTATTCACCATTTGATGAAGAGAGATATACCGTATTATATGAAGATGGCACCATTGAACCTCTTACAACAGATCAGTTTGTAATAACTGGTGGTGGTAAGGGTGTAACCTTGAGTGGATTATCTGCAAGCAAGAATAATGTAGTTGTTCATGTAACCAAGCAGAAAACAAAAGTAGTAGCGAAAGATAAAGATCTACAACGTTGTGAAAATATAGTTGTAAATGGATCAAAATATAATTATTCGGGTGTGTCAACTTCTATAGGTGATGGACTGACTTACAATCTTGCATATGGTAAGAGAGTTCAAGACAGAGAAATATCTTTAGACACTGCTGACGTTGTGAGAGTTCGTGCTGTATTTGAATCATCATCTAATGCTGATCCAACAATACCATCACTCACATTTACAGGTTTGAATGGACCCAATACTAACAACTCAGATCTTATCAAGGGTGAATCTGTAATAGGAAAAGTTTCGGGTGCATCTGCATTGATTTTAGGCACCACTGGTACACAATCTGCATTCATCAAGAGTAGTAATGAAGGCAACTTTATAGAGGGTGAAGAGATTTACTTTACTGAAAGTAAAGTTGGTGGTAAAATCAATTCCTTAACATTAGGCGATAAAGAAATAAGTGCAAACTTTATATTAGATAATGGTCAGAGAGCAGAATTCTATGACTTTGGTAGATTGGTAAGAAGACAGGGTGCCCCTGAACCATCAGCAAGAATCAAAGTATTTTTTGATAAATTTGTAATAAATTCTCAAGATAGTGGAGAAATCATAACAGCAAGTAGTTATGATTCAGATGTATATGATATTGTTCCTAGTTTTAGAGGAAAAAGAAACACTGATGTTGTTGATATCAGACCAAGAGTAGCAGATTATTCTGGTTCATTATCACCATTTGAATGGGGTTCAAGAATATTTTCTGGGTCTGGACAATCAATAACAAATGTTCTTGTATCTGATGAGAATATCACATTTGATTATAAGTATTATCTTGGTAGAGTAGACAGACTATTCTTGAATAGTGATTCTACTTTCACACTTGTTGAGGGCAATCCTTCTAGAGCACCTCAATTACCTGAAGCAATCGACAGTTCATTTGAATTAGCAGAAATTACATATGCTCCATATGTGTTTGATGTGAATAGAGACATCACTATTGAAACAAAAATGAATAAGAGATACACCATGAGAGATATTGGTGCTATCGAGAAGAGAATTGAGAATGTAGAATTTGCAACTTCATTATCATTATTGGAAGCAAAAACTGAAGCATTAGTTGTCAAAGATCCAGATACAGGATTAGACAGTTTCAAAACTGGTTTTGCTGTGGATAACTTCAATACTTTTGCTCTAGCAGATACTACTTTGCCAGAATTGAAATATGATATAGAGGATGGTACTGCTGTGGCAAGAGCAAACTATGATGCTATTGATCTACTCATTGGATCTGAATCATTGATTGGTCTGTCAGGTGTTCCTAACAATGCAGTTGATGTTAGATATGCAACTGACTTAGGTTCTCAAAATGTGACTAAAAAAGGATCTAAAGTCATGCTGAATTATACAGAAGTTTTAGATTTTGATCAACCATTTGCAAGTAGAGTTGTAAATGTAAACCCATATGATGTTGTCACATGGCTTGGTAAGATGTTTATCAATCCAACACAGGACGTATGGGTAGAAAGAGAGTTCAAGAGTTTTGATGGTGGATTCGGCAGCACTGAAGTTATTACAGAAACTACATCAATACCAAATCTTAGATCACAGAACATTGCGTTTACAGGATACAGACTAAAACCCGGAACTAAGTTCTATAGTTCTTTCTCTAGAACTGATATGTCAGATAACAGAAATTTGACAGTTCCAAAACTGATTGAAGTTACACCAGTCAAGGGTGCATTCCAAGTTGGTGAAACTGTAACAGGTAAGTTACTCAACAATCAAAATTCTAATACAGTTCCTGAAATAAGATTCCGTGTTGCAACACCTAATCATAAAGATGGTCCATATAATGCTCCAACTTTAGTATATGAATCAAGTCCTTATGACGGTGCCGGTATATCATCTTCTTATAGTGATACAAGCATACTTATAAACGTTGATACTAATAGTTTGAATCAGAAATCTGATGAAAGATTTTTTGGTAATATTGTCAAAGATATGAGACTTGTTGGTGAAACAAGTAATGCAGAAGCACAAGTCAAAGAAGTCAGATTGATCTCTGATCAATTTGGTGCATTATTAGGATCTATTCATATTCCTACTGGTAATCCTAACTTTACTAATGGAAGCAATACTGTTGGTTTGAGTGCTGCTAAAGGAGAGGTAAAACAAGTTCCCGGATCGTTACCTATAAGTAAGGCATATGCAAACTTCTTCTCCAAAGGAGATTTGATTACACAGACTACGATAAACCGAATAGCACCTCCACCTCCTCCACCACCACCACCCGAAAATGATGATGATCCACTAGCACAGTCATTCCGAGTGACTGAGAATCCCGGAATATTCTTGACATCTATGGATGTATTCTTCTTCTCGAAGAGTAATACTATCCCTATTGAATTAAGATTAGTACATTTAGAGAATGGATATCCAACAACTCGTATAATAGATAGTAAGGTTCTAGAACCAAGTCAGGTCAGTATATCTGACGATGGAACAGTACCAACTAACTTCCAATTTGATTGCCCAGTATATGTTGTTGAAGGGGAATATGCTTTAGTTCTCCTAGCATCTACTCAAGAGTATCAAGCATGGATATCTCGTGTAGGTGAAGATGATATTACCACTCGTAATAATCCAGAACTCGGAAAGGTTGTTATTAGTAAACAACCATCTTTAGGTTCACTATTCAAGTCACAAAACGCATCTACTTGGACTGCATCTCAATTAGAAGATCTCAAGTATAAAGCGTATAAGGCAAAGTTTATAACTGGTCAAGGTACATTCAAGATGTACAATCCAGAGTTACAAACTTTGAATCAAAGAAATCTTTTACCTCCTAATCCAATAGAGGTATTTGATAAGAAAGTTACAGTTGGCGTCTCCTCTGATTTGAAGAATCCAAACATTGTTGTTGGAACACAAATCAAACAGAACAATAGAACATCTAGTGGTTTTGTTGAAGGTAGACTAGGTGCTGTTGGTGCAGCAAATACTGGATTTAATATTACTAATGCAGGTATTGGTTACTCTAATACAACCTTTGAATCTGTAAACTTCACAACCTTGACTGGTAATGGATCTGGTGCAACAGGTATCGTTACTGTATCAAGTGGTACTGCAGATAGTGTATGTGTTCTAAACACAGGATCTGGATATCAAGTTGGTGATACTGTAACTGCTACTCTTGGAAGTAACGATCTCGGTAGAAACTTGATATTGACAGTTGGTGTTGTAACATCCACTAATGCATTGAAATTGACAGGTGTAACAGGACAAGACTTCAATGCATCTGAACTTATACAGTATGTCCCATCAGGAGGATCAGGAGTTGGTTTAGGATCAACACTTGCATCTATTACTCTAACAAGTGTGACTATCAACTCTGATGAGTTTGATGGAAAGCATATTAGAGTTTCTCATCCTAATCATGGTATGCATGCCTTCAATAACAAAGTCGAAATGACCCGTATTGAAGGAGATACTATACCAACAAATATCACTGTTGGTTATGGTGCTAGTTCGATTCAAAATATTAGTATTGCATCTTCTGCAAACTTCAACATTTTTGAAGGATCACAGGTATCCACTACAAATCCCGGATTTGCATTGGTTGCTAATGAAATTATTGCTTACACTGGTGTGGGTAATAATATATTGACTGGTATTACAACAAGAGGAGTTGATGGTACAACAACTCAATCATTCTTACCCGGAACACCTATTCAAAAGTATGAATTCAAGGGTGTCTCACTTAGAGAGATCAACAAAGAGCATAGTTTTGCTGATGTTACAAATACTATCACAGAGAAGATTGGTTTAGATCATTACTTCCTGAAGGTTGGTAGTACAAAGTCATTCACATCACACTCACTTGGTGGTGGATTAAATGCAAGAGCGTCACAAAATATTCAGTTTGAATCAATGGTTCCAAACTTGAGTCACATTTTACCTAATGATACAACCATAAATGCTAGTGCAAGAACTACATCTGGTACAAGTATTAGTGGTAGTGAAACATCATTCCAAGATCGTGGTTACCAACCAGTGTCTCTTACTGGTCTAACTGAGTTTGCTAACCCCAGAATCATTGCATCTAGAGTCAATGAGGTAGACAAACTAAGTAGTTTGCCGGGTGCTAAATCATTTACACTTGATGTGACTATCAGTAGTACAAATGAAGATGTGTCACCTGTGATTGATGTCTTTGATAGTAATATCACGATAAAATCAAATAAGGTAAATGCACCAATAACCAATTACACCACTGATAGAAGATCTAACACATTACTTGAAGATCCTCATACATTCTCATATGTAACATCTGTAATTGAATTAGAGAATCCTGCAAGTTCATTGAAGGTCATTCTTGCTGCATTCAAACCCGGAACTTCTGACATCAGAGTTCTTTACAGATTGAGAAGAGCAGATGGTTCTGACGTTGATAAGGTATTTGAACTAATGCCCGGATTCAACAACATTGATATCAATGGTAAGGTTATAGATGGTAAGAACAACGATGGTAGATCTGATAGACAGATAAGTAATAGTGTGGCAGGACAGTTCTTAGAGCATCAGTTCACAGCGAACAGTCTTCCTCAGTTTAGTGGTTATCAAATAAAGGTTGAAGTAATTTCAACTAATCAGGCACAATCACCAAGCATACGTGACTTTAGAGTAATCGCTTTGGCGTAGTGAAATTCCCAACACTACAATACTTAATAAGAAGATACTTTCGTCTTCCTCGTAAGAAATTGTGGATTGCTGCATTAAAACTTAATCGTGCTCCAGTTATATGGTGGGACGAAAAAGTGGAAGCAGAAAGGAATAAAGAAAAACTACGTCAAAAGCGAATCAACTCTCTATACCCTAATGACAAAAAATGATTAATGCATGGAGTTTAGCAGCAGAAGTTCTTGAGGGAACTTTAGATGAAACTTACCCAATTATGAAAACAGCACCCATTAACGATCGCGACGATCTAAAAAGAGATTTAGATACTGGAGCGATCGTAAACTCAGACACCGTATATTATCAAAAATATATGGCAGAAAAGAATAGAGTCAAATCACAAAGGAATGAGATTGTAGAGTTGAGAGCAGAGATAGAAGTTCTCAAGGCATTGATACGTGATAAATAATCTTAGTATATAAGGTATAATGGCAGTTCCAACAGTCAATTTAGTAATTGAACAGGGCACTGACTTCTCAAGGACCTACTCCTTGAAGAAGGCAGATAATACCCCATTGGATCTAACGTTCTATACTTTTGAAGCACATATGATCAAAAGTCGTTCTTCTGTTACTAGAGGAATGGAGAATAATATGATCAGTATGGGAACCACCTTTGGCAATACTCCCTCAAACGGACAACTTACTGTATCATTTGCAGCGACAATGACCTCAGTGGGTATTCTTACAGCAGGAAGATATGATTATGATATTGTTGTAAAAAATACTAATAACAATAAAAAAACAAAGGTAATTCAAGGTCAAGCATTAGTAAATGGCACAGCTATCTAATGGCAGAAGACATCCAAGTATTTGTAGTCGAATCAGATTCTGATTTCGTCGCGTCTATCACAGTAGACGACAATAATGTAGCAGATACAAATATCACTGGTGATGGTGTCGGAGACCTTATAGTACAATTTGTAGACTCAGTATCAGGATTAGGATCAGTGTCAAATTTAAGAGACCTAGGAGATGTAGATGTTACAGCAATACCTTCAGGATCATCTGCAGGAGACAAGTTTGTATTAACATTCGATGCATCAAACAATAAATTCACATTTGTAAATCCAGATGCAGTTGTAGATGCTGCAGTGGGAGCAGGAACAACATTCCCTGCACCTGCAGGAATTTCTTCAGCAGCAATAGACTACTTAGATACAGCATTAGACGATAAGATAGATTTAGACGCAGGGACCTTCTAGGTATAGTTACTTTTTTTAATAAATACTAAGGAAGAAAACACTATAACTTAATCAAAAAACATGGGAGCTCCTGTTTTACAGTTTAAGAGGGGTCAGTTTTCAAATCTACCGGGACTACGAGCAGGTGAACCGGGATTTACAACTGACAAATTCGACCTCTACGTGGGTATTGACTCCACGACATCAAATAATAAATTTTTTGGATCACATCGTTATTGGAACAAAGAAACTACTACGGTAGGTTCATCTGTTAGATTAGTTGAAGGAAGTAATAATGGTGCAAACTATATTGCACTCAAATCACCTAATTCACTTGCTGCAAACGTTACATACACTCTACCTGCAACAGATGTTGCAAACGGTATATTAGTAAGTGATGGGTCAGGTAATTTATCATATACCACAACAGTCACTGGATCTGGTTCAGGTTTATCAGCAGGAACTACACCTCTTACCACTCTTGATATAGACGGTGGTACTGATATTGGTGCCGATATTGCTGATGCCGATCTATTCATAGTAGATGACGGTGCCGGTGGTACTAATCGTAAGACTGCTGCATCTAGAATCAAGAATTATGTTCTTGGTGGTGGTGCCGGTGCTACATTTGGTGCTATCAAGGTATCTGGTATTGGTACTGTTGCATTTGTAGATGCTACTCAACTCAAAGTATCTGGTGTTTCCACATTTACAGGTACTTTAGATGTAAACGGAGCAATTGATGCTGACGGTGGTGCTAATATCGCCGGTGGCGAAACAGTTCTAAGTTCTGCTACAGTTTCTGACCTAACAGATAACAGAGTTGTCATCGCAGGTACATCTGGTGCTTTAGAAGATTCAGGAAACCTCACATTCAATGGTTCAACTCTTGGTGTTACAGGAGCAGTAACTGCATCAGGCACAATTACTGGTGGACAATTCACTGGATCTGGAGCAGGATTATCTGGTGGCACAACTCCACTTTCTACTTTAGATATTGACGGTGGCACAGATATTGGTGCTGACTTAGTAGACGCTGACTTGATCGTAGTTGATGATGGAGCAGGCGGTACAAACCGTAAGTCTGCAATGTCTAGAGTCAAGTCTTATGTTCTAGGTGGTGGTTCAGGTGCTACATTCGCAGCAATCAATGTTACAGGAATTGGTTCAGTTGCATTTGTAGATGCCACACAACTAAAGGTATCTGGAGTTTCTACATTCACAGGTACTTTAGATGTAAACGGAGCAATTGATGCTGACGGTGGAGCAAACATTGCAGGTGGTGAGACAGTTCTTTCTTCTGCTACAGTTTCCGACCTAACAGATAACAGAGTTGTTATTGCAGGTACATCTGGAGCATTAGAAGATTCAGGAAACCTTACATTCAACGGATCAGCGTTAGGTGTAACTGGTACTGTAACTGCTTCAAGCACTGTTACTGCTTCTGCATTCCATACAGGTGCTGAAGGATCTGCAATCAGAGTTACTTCAAACACAATCTCTGGTCCTGCAACAATCACTCTTGACCCTGCAGGGGTGGGTGATAACACAGGTAAGGTTGTAATCGCGGGTGACTTCCAAGTAGACGGTACAACAACCACGGTTAATTCTACCACTATGACAGTGGATGATAAGAACCTTGAGTTGGGTACAGGTGCTGCTAACGATGCTGCTGCTAACGGTGGTGGTATTACAATCGTATCAGGTGATGGTAACAAGACATTCAACTTTGAAGCAACAGGTGACAACTTAGGATCTTCTGAGAACCTAAACATTGCATCTGGTAAGGCATTCAAGGTAAACAACGTAGATACACTGAATGCAACTACTCTTGGATCTGCTGTTGTAAACTCTTCTCTTACTAATGTTGGAACCCTAACTGCACTTACAGTTTCTGGTAATGCATCAGTTGAAGGTAACGTAGATTTAGGAAATGCAACAAGTGATACTATCACTGCAACAGGTCGTTTTGATAGTGACCTAGTTCCATCAACAGATGGTGCAAGAGATCTTGGTACATCCGATCTTGAGTGGAAAGACTTATTCCTCGATGGAACTGCTCATGTAGATACATTAGACGTTGATACGAACGCAGGGATAATTGGTAATGCAACAGTTGGAGGCACATTTGATGTCACTGGAGCAACAAACCTAAACAATACTACACAGTCAACCAGTAATACAACTGGTGCTTTGATAGTTGATGGTGGTGTTGGTATTGCCAAGAACGCACACATCGGTGGAACACTTGATGTTGACGGACAACTTACAAGTGCTGCACCACTAAGAAACTCAACTGGTGCCGGATTAATTCCCGGAGTTGGTGTTATTACAGCAACTTCTGACGCAGGTCTTGTAACTGCATTCAAATTTAGAGGAAATGGTCTTGAAGACTTTATTGTTCAAGATGGCATTGCAGACGTTGTTCTAACTGGTACTGCTGCTACTACATACACCTCTCAACAAACAACAGTTGCTACTGAAGGACAGACTGCTGTTACAGTTTCTGCTAACTATACAGCAGGATTTGTAGATGTATACCTAAACGGTGTTCGTCTAATAACAGGAACTGACTACACAGAAACAAACTCAACCACAGTTACTTTATCATCAGGTGCTACTGCAGGTGATGAAATTCAAACTGTTGCTTGGAAATCCCTTGGTGATATTGTTCACATTCAGTCACTAAAGACTGCTGCTGACTTAACAGTAACAGGAGTGACAACTTCCACTGGTGGATTTGTAGGTAACATAACTGGTAATATAACTGGTTCTCTTGCCAGTGCAACAGCAAATACTCTACCTCTTAATGTAATAGACATTGACGGTGGTACTGATATAGGTGCAGACCTTGCAGATGCTGATCTATTCATCGTTGATGACGGTGCAGGCGGTACAAACAGAAAGGTAACATTCTCAAGACTATCTGAGAATATCTTAGGTGGATCTAGTGGTGCTACATTTGCTGCTGTAAACGTAACTGGTATCGGTACATTCGGTGGAATCATCGATGGTAACGGTGGTGCTAACATTTCTGGTGGTGCAGGTTTAGTTGCTTCAAGTGCAAAGGTATCTGACTTAACAGCAGGTCGTGTTGTATTAGCAGGCACATCTGGAGAAATAGAAGATTCAGGAAATCTTACATTCGACGGATCTACTCTTGCTGTTACTGGTGCTGCTACAGTTTCAACTAACCTTACAATTAGTGGAAACCTAACAGTCAACGGTACGACTACACAGATCAATA